>Ga0209184_1000023_pt1 | contig 203332 bp, 175 predicted proteins | sample EN8Hudsemesocosm_2_FD_184627 | JGI IMG/M metagenome (GOLD analysis project Ga0209184, IMG submission 184627) | Methane-oxidizing microbial communities from mesocosms in the Hudson Canyon - EN8C Hudson Canyon (SPAdes) (version 2) | ecosystem: Environmental > Aquatic > Marine > Cold seeps... | reverse complement strand
GGACCATCATGGATTACCTGCTGTGGTGCCCCTTTTACAGGAACATCTAAGCCTTTTTTTATTGTAATCATAAACACTTGCACTACTTTTGATGGGAGTAAAAAACCAACGACTTATTTATCTTTTACTACGGATATAAACCAAGTAATAAAAATAGCTAAGCAATTGATTTCAGTGTATTTCAGTAGAAAATTTACTCTTTCTTTCGAAAAAACAAGATCCACTGGCTCTAAGTTAAATTTTTCTGGCGCGAATACTACCACAAAATGCCCTTTTTATTCTACGGGCAATAGAAACTTTTCATTACAATTTAGACTATAGTGGTATCTTTTGCCTTTAAATGGGGCAAAAGCTTGTTTTAATCTGTTTTCTCTGCACAAAAATACAGCAACCAAAAGAATTTCACACATAAAAAAACCGATGACAGCGCATCGGTTTTTAATAAATTATAATAATTTCAAAAATATTAACTTAAGTTATTAATTTCAACTTCTGGACTAAGATCAGCATCGTAATCAACACCATCAATACCAAAGCCAAACAGTTTCAGAAATTCATTGTGATAACCAACATAATCAGTCAGATCATCAATAGTGTCCGTTTCAACAGTATTCCATATATCAGTAACACGTTGTTGTACGCTATCTTCCAGCTCTTTATAGTTTTGACGGAAACGCCCTTGTTCATCAAGTCTTGGACTATCGCTATAAATGTTTTCTTTAAATAAGTTTGAAATTTGTTCAATACAACCTTCATAAGTGCCATCAGCTTTCATTACCTTAAACATGGCTGAAATATAAAGCGGCATAATAGGAATAGCAGAGCTTGCTTGTGTCACTACGGCATTAAGTGAAGTAACACGGGCTTGGCCATTAATACTTACTGTTGAGTCGTTAATAGCAGAAGCAGCGCGGTCTAAATCTTCTTTGGCTTTTCCAATAGTCGCTTTACCGTATATTGGCCATGTAAGCTCTTTACCTATGTAGGTATAAGCAACAGTTTTAACACCTTCTGCTAAAACGTCAGCATCTTTTAAGGCATTTAACCATAACTCCCAATCAGCACCACCCATAACATCAATAGTACCTTGAATTTCTTCTTCATTTGCCGCTTCTACTGACACCGAATCAATAATACGCTTAGAAGTGTTCAAGTTTCTAGTGGTAACACTTTCGCCAATAGGTTTTAGAGTAGAAGAATAAACCTCACCTGTATCTGGATCGGTTCTACGTGGTGATGCTAATGAGTAAATCACTAAATCAATTTTTCCCATATCAGCTTTAATCGTTTTAATTGCTTGAGCTTTAATGGCGTGAGAAAAAGCGTCTCCGTTTATATTTTTTGAATAAACACCCGCTTCATCAGCAGCCTTTTGAAAAGCGGCAGTATTATACCAACCAGCTGAACCAGTTTTTCTTTCTGTTGGTGGTTTTTCAAAGAAAATACCTAAAGTACTAGCATTATGGCCAAATGTCGCCGTAATACGTGAAGCCAAACCATAGCCAGTAGAAGCTCCAATAACTAAAACATTTTTTGGACCATTTTCGCTAGTTACTTGACCTTTAACATAAGATATTTGCTCGTTAACATGAGCTTCACAACCAGCAGGGTGAGCATTAGTACAAATAAAACCACGAATTTTTGGTTTGATAACCATATAGAAAACCTTTTTAGATTATTTTTATAAAGAATAAATATATATACATAGATATGTGCCGCTATTGTACCTTGCTAATAAATTAAAGAGGTACGAGCAGTTCATTAACTGAGTTGATTGAGCTATTTACCACCACCAACGCAATTAGGAGATAATGGCGTATTATCAGCATAATAATCATGCCATTCTTTTTCAGTGTATGTATGCAACGCTAGAGCATGAATTTTTTCTGCTAATTCTTCAGACAATACCGAGTTAACTGCGCGATGACGCTTAATCAAACGTTCGTCTTCAAACTGTTTAGAAACAATCGTAACTTTAAAATGTGATTCACTTCCTGGTGGTACATTATGATTGTTACTTTCGTTGATTACATCTAAATGTAATGGGGAAAAAGCGGAGAGTAATTTTTCTTCAATGGCAGCAGCTATAGACATTATCATTCTCGGTAAATTGGATGAGCACTAATAATTTTAGTCGATTTTGTTTTATATGCCATGTGCAAAAAAACAAAAGCAATAATTATCAGTTAACTTAATGGTGTTATTACATTTTATTTTAATAAAAATAGCCCCCTTATAGCAACAAAAATTAACGCTATAAAAGACAATATATGTCACAATAACCTATATTTACTTTTTATCCGTATATTATGCTTAGCCCCTTCTTTATTAAAAACAAACAATTATCACTTGTCCGCTTTCCTATAGCGCAAGTAAACCGTAGTTTACAAGCATGGGATGCAGCAGACGAATACCTGCTTAACTATATTAATGACAAAAAGTTAATTTCTGCCAATAGCCGAGTCGTTATTTTTAATGATGCCTTCGGTGCTATAACCACGCATTTTTGTCACCTAGAAAACATGGCTATAGTTGAAGATGTTGGTTCTGTTCAAACAAAGGCTGCTGTTTATTGTGTTAATGATTCATTCATTAGTAGCCAAGGCATTGCTTACAACATTGAGCAAAATCAGCTAAGTAATGAAAACATCACGCAACTAAGTTGCTTAGATTCACTCCCTGAAAAAATGGATGTTATTTTATTTAAAATACCCAAAAGCAAATCTTTACTTATTGAACAATTAATACAGATACAAAATAATGCTGGACAAAATACGGTATTTATCGCCGCCGATCGGGCAAAAGAAATCCATAGCTCAACATTAAAGTTATTTGAAAAATATTTAGGCACTACTAAAACATCACTAGCAGTTAAAAAAGCACGGTTAGTGTTCTGCCAACTTGATCAACAGCAAAAACAAAAATCGCCTTTTCCAACGGTATGGTCATTACCTAATAAAACGTTGAATCGTGATTTTTCTATTAGTAACCATGCTAATGTTTATTCAAGAGAAAAACTTGATATTGGTGCTCGGTATTTTATTGAAAACTTGCCTGATGTAGCGAATAACAGTCAAGTTATTGATTTAGGCTGTGGCAATGGTGTTCTAGGTTTAACCATATTAGCCAAACAGCCAAGTGCACACATACAATTTTTTGATGAATCGCATATGGCTATTACTTCAGCTAAAATAAATATAATAACGAACTTTCCTGATTTAGCTAATCAATGTCAGTTTCATTTAAATGATTGCTTAACCAATGTTGAAAGTAACAGCGTTGATTTAATTTTATGTAACCCTCCTTTCCATCAACATACGGCAACAACGGATCATATAGCATGGCAAATGTTTAAAGATAGCCACCGAGTACTGAAAAAAGGCGGCGAATTGCGCATTATTGGAAACCGACAATTGGCTTATCACATAAAATTAAAACGTATTTTTGGTAATGAAAAACTCATTGCCAGTAATGATAAGTTTGTCACACAATCTGCAATTAAATAAGTAACCTTGATCTCCTTAGAATATGAAGATTACCTTAAAACCATACCAATAAAGTGAATTACACCTAATGAAACTCGACTCTTTCAAGTCAAAACTTATCACATTCATGCTAATGCTGGGTCTATGCGGATGTGCCAATATTCCTAGCCACATAATTATTGCTCCTGATAATATTATGACTTCTGCAGTCTCCCATAATAATAAACAAACTCAACTTGACGTTATTGATATGAGAACGGCTAACCATATTGTTCAAATAATGCGTGAAGGCGAAGCTGCTACACTCGTTTCCGCTCAAGAAAGACTTGAAGGCACCATTAAAAACAATTTAATCAAACACTGGAAAAAGCAAGATTTAGTCATAAATACGAGTGGCATTAATACGGTCAATATCTCGATAGAAAAAGCGATTATAAGTGTTGCCCAAGAAACGATGAAATATGAAGTTCAAACAGAAATCGTATTAAAAGTAACTATCAATAATGGTTCAAAAAAATTAACAAGCATGTTTAGCAATCGTGGTAATAGTGATGGTCCTTTACAAGTTGACATAGCAGTATTAGAGCGAAACTTTAATCAACGTTTAGCCAAGTTATTACAGCAAATTTTAGCAGACAAAAAAATCCGTGACTTCTTAAAATAGCAATAGAGATTAATTCAATGAAAAATTTATATAGCTTTATTCTTACTTGTACACTTTTACTAAGCATAAGTATGTTTAGCGCACTATCTCACACTAAAAACATTGCTATCGATCCAACCAATATTTATCCAAAGGTAAAGTTAGAAACCTCGTTAGGTATTATTATTGTTGAACTCGATCGAGTTAAAGCACCTATCACTGTTGATAATTTTCTAACTTACGTAATCACAGGTGAATACAACAACACTATTTTCCACCGCATTGTCGAAGAATTTATTGTACAAGGAGGGGGGTATGATGCTGATTTTGTGCCGAAAAAAACGAATAAAGATATCGTTAACGAGTCAGGTAATGGATTAAAAAATGAAATTGGTACGATTGCAATGGCAAAAGAAAACAGACCACACACAGCAAATAGACAGTTCTTTTTTAATATCAACGACAATACTAACTTAGATCCCGGTAGACAATGGGGTTACACTGTTTTTGGCGCAATTGTTGAAGGTGATGAAGTGCTTGAAGCAATAGCAAAAGTTAAAACCGACTATAATGAAGCTATAGGCTGGGAAAATGTCCCACTAGAGCCTGTGATGCTGATCAAAGCCACTCTTCTACCTGCGGAATAACTAAAATAGAATGAGCACTAGCACAAAGCACCTCAAAAGCTTTGGGTTACTTTTCAAATATTACGACTTTTTTCGTATAAAAATCACGTACTTAAAAATCGTAATAAAAATTACATTTTTATTACAAAAAAACTCACCTTATTTTTTGACAAAAAGACATTTATCACCGATAAGTAATGTAAGCATTAATCGTTGTAGCTTGTAGTTTTTAAATTTATCAAGACAAAAACATAATAATAAAAATCGCACTTTACTTATCGATTTATTTTCATTTTATATTACTCAGGAAGCATGGAGGCCTCCAAGGAGCCCTTCATGATAATTGAGCAGTTTATCAATGACAAAGTTGTACAAATGGCTGCCTATGTTGGTGCGGTCATTAACGAATCTCTACATTATACAGAATTAGATAATTTCATATTAGATACCATGGGTGAATGGACATTACTAAATGTGACAGATGAAACACCAAGTAGTGCACAAGAGCGAGTTTTTTGGCATTTAATGCATGAAGTCAGCTTGCATGGCGCTCAGGCTTTGAATCATGATTTATTTTTCAAAAGCGAAATGAGCACTTGCCTTGATTTTTTTAATGGCATTGGCAGCTACCCTATTGACTGTATCGGTTGGCGGCCTATTGCTTAAAATTTCCTAATTCCTTTTGCTCAGTACAACTCTCTGATAAGCTTATAAAATCACTTTTATTAAAGTCACTCGTTAATGCCCACAACATCGTTTAAACAAGCCATTTTGAACAAACGCATGCTAATTTGTATTTTTACAGGTTTTAGCTCTGGCTTACCTTTATTTGTTCTCTATCAATTAGTTCCTGGCTGGCTTCGAGATCAAGGTGTTAGTTTAGCGGAAATTGGCTTATTTTCATTAATTGGCATTCCCTATGTTTGGAAATTTCTTTGGTCGCCTTTGATGGACAGGTACTCATTGGGGGGGTTAGGAAGAAGACGTAGTTGGATGCTAGCGACACAACTGCTATTACTCTTTTCAATTGCAGCTTTTGGCTGGGTTAATCCTACTGCTAACATTTGGTCAGTTGCCTATTTAGCAGCAGCCGTTGCTTTTTTTAGTGCTAGCCAAGACATAGTGCTTGATGCTTATAGACGCGAATTATTGCCTGATAATGAATTAGGGCTTGGTAACTCTATTCATGTTCAAGCTTACCGTTTGTCTGGTCTAGTTCCTGGCTCACTAGCTTTTATTCTCGCTGACCATATTAGTTGGCAGTCTGTTTTTATGGTTGTTGCGGCTTTCATGGTAATAGGTGTTTTGTTGACCTTATTCATTAAAGAATTAGACAATGAGCACAATGCACCAAAATCATTGAAAGAAGCGGTCTTTTTACCCTTTAAAGACTTCATTCAAAGCAATGGTTTAAAATCAGCCTGCTACACATTAGTCTTTCTAGTGCTATACAAGTTGGGTGACAACATGGCAACAGCATTACAAACACCATTTTTTATTGATATGGGTTTTAGTAAAACGGAAATTGGTGTCATTGCTAAGACATCTTCCTTGATTGCTATGACCATAGGAATAATCGTTGGTGGCATTGTGATGATCAAGCTCAGTATAAACCGTGCCTTATGGTTATTTGGTTTTGTGCAAATAGCGAGTATTCTTGGTTTTGCTGCCCTTGCTGAAATTGGTCATAATAACTATGCTTTAGCAATGGCAATGGGATTTGAATATTTAGGTGTTGGTTTAGGAACTGCCGCTTTTACTGCTTTTATAGCCCGAACAACAAACCCTGCTTTTGCTGCTACACAAATTGCTCTTTTTACGGCATTGGCCGTTCTACCGAGAACTTTTGCGAATGCCACCACGGGGTTTATTGTTGAGCAAATAGGCTGGACTCAATTTTATTTTTTATGCACAGCTCTAGCTATTCCGGGCATGTTGATGTTATTTAAAGTAGCACCATGGAATGAGCCTATTAAACAAGAAGCAATTAAACCAAATAACTAAACTAAATAGTTAATCAATTAGGAATTTAAAATGATCAAACTTTTCTTTTTACTCCCCATTATTCTGTGTGCTATTTGGTGGTGGTACCTTGATAATCATGGTTATAGTTTAAAGGAAGGCCTGAGAGGTTTCATTTACATACTATTGTTTAATGCTGTCATCGTACTTTTTTTCACTACGATGATTTACATAACCAAGTGAATTCAAAATACAGGTTTCACTTGGAAATATAACTCGTTAAGGTTTATGTGAGTTCATTCATTCGCTTAGCAAATGCATTAGCAAAACGCTGCGCTGAATTACCGTCCATATTAAAATACAATGAAGGCTCGATTAATTCTGCTTCCATTAAAGCAAACTCTCTATTAGTACCACTGATAGCTACATCGCAATTACGAACAAAATCAACACGCGCATATAAGGGCATTTCGCCCGTTAACTTCGTGATTGCAGCTAAAGTATTATCTGCTTCTGCAAATAAAGATGTTTCAGGTATAATCGCTTTTAGTCGCCCACCGTGTTCTTCTTGCACTCTAAAATCATCTGCTTTGGGTGTTTTCAAAATAGCATGACTATACTGACCATCAAAATAGAATAATGAAAATTCGCCTTCATCAATTACACTGCTCATAAATGGCTGAACCATAAATTCACTTTGTGAAAAAATAGCCTCTAACTTGTTAGTAAACTGAGCGGCGGTCCCCTTTTTTAGCCAAAAGGTATTGTCTGCATTGGCACTAATTCTTGGCTTTATAACAAGTTGTTCGCAATTAAAATGAATAAAAAAATCAGCAAGATCATTACTAGAAAAGTTTTTTTGCCATAACGTTGGCACAATAGAAATATTATTCTTTGCAAGCGACTTTAAGTATATTTTGTCTATATTCCAATGCACTGTTGCTAAAGAGTTTTGCAATACCGCACTTGAGCTTTCAATTTCTTCTAATACCGATGTAAACGCACTGGCGTCATCTTGATAATCCCATGGGCTACGAATAATCACAGCATCAAACTGTTGCCAGTTTACATTTTCAGCTCGCCAAGATACTAACTGTGTTTGCCATCCTAATTGTGCCAAAGGTTGATCGAACAAATTGTCATAACATTCAAAATCAGACAAGTTATCCATAGTTAAAATAGCGCAATTTTTCATTAGAACCTTCAGATGTATACCGTATAATTCATTAGATAATATCAAATAGTTTCAGTATTATTAAGCATCGATATGTTTTATTATTTAATGACTCTATTAAATTAGCGGTTACTTTTTATGCTTATTGTTGATCAAAGTGTTTTAGATGATATTAGCAAGGGATTTGCTGTCCCTGCACAACCGAAATTACTACTTAATCTTTTAAAACTAATGGCCGATCCATATCCCGACATTAATGCTATTTCTGATTGTATTAGTAAGGATATTGCCGTCAGTGCTGCTATTTTAAAAACAGTTAATTCTCCATTATATGGATTAAGCAGAACCGTTACCGATATCAAAATGTCTGTGAATTATATCGGCATTTATGGCGTGGTAATGCTAGTTACGGGTAGCCTGATTAAGAAAAGCTTTGATCCTAAAAATTGCAGCATTGATCTTGATCTCTTTTGGACGATAACAGCAGATATTTCTAACGCTACAGTTGCTATTGGTAAACTATTCAAAAAAAATATCGCCATGGATAAGCTATCTAGCTTAGGGTTATTTCATGGCTGTGGCATTCCTGTCATGGCAATGAAATATAACAATTATCAAGAAATTATTGACCAAGTAGTTTTATCTCCTGATTTGTCCTTAATCGAATTAGAAGAGCAGCACTTCCATGCAAACCACGCCACTATTGGTTATTACGTTGCAAGCTCTTGGCGATTACCCAAAGATGTTTGCCAAATAATATTACAGCACCATGAAAGAGATTATTTAGATAGACTGAACGGCTCGCCCGAGCAAGATTTATTTGCGGTATTAAAGCTGGCTGAACATATTATTTCATTAAAATATGTTGAATGCGCTTCTCCCGACTGGGCCTATCTAGAAGAAGCGGCTTTATCCATTTTAGCGATAGAAATAGAAGACCTTGATGACGTTATCGCTAAAATTACTGACTCGTTGTAATTACTGAATTTCTATAATATAGGGGTTGGACGAAACAATTTTTGAATATCATTTTTGATCAAATACAAAGCAGGGATTAAAAACAAGGTTATTACAGTCGCAAATACAATACCAAAACCTAATGAAATAGCCATTGGTATAATAAACTGAGCTTGTAAGCTTTGTTCAAAAAACAAAGGAAAGATACCAAAGAATGTCGTTAAAGAGGTTAGTAAAATAGCACGAAAACGCGCTGTTCCTGCTTGTATCACTATATCCATCATCCGTTGTCCTGATTTCTTTGCTTTATTAATAAAATCAACCATGATTAGTGAGTCATTCACCACAACCCCTGTTAACGCAATAAAGCCATAAATTGACATCATATTAATGGTTTTCCCCAGCAACCAATGACCAACAATAGCGCCGATTATGCCAAAAGGAATAACAGACATAATAACGATAGGTTGAACATAAGATTTAGTGGGGATAGCAATTAAGCCATAAATTAAAAACAATGCGCCAATAGCAGCTAACCCAAGCTGTCGTAAAAAATCAGCTTGCTCTTTACTTGCTCCTTCAACGCCATATTTTACGGTTGGATAGTTAGCTAAAATCTCAGGAATACTCGACTCATTCATTTCACTAATGACTTTTCTCGATTCAACTTTTTGTGCATCAATATCAGCTGAAATAGTCAGAGATCGCTTTTGATTCACTCGCGTAATAGTAGAAAATCCTTGCCCTATACTAATATTAGCAACTTGATAGAAAGGCACCTTGTCTCCATTTGGAGTACGAATCCACATATCTTCCAAGTCACTCACTGAAATGCGATTTTCTTTTGGGTAACGCACCATCACTTTTAATTCATCACGGCCTCGTTGAATACGCTGAGCTTCCTCACCATAAAACGCTTGGCGTACTTGCTTTGCTAAATCAACTAGGGCCAAGCCTAACACCTCGGCTTCAGGTTTAATGCTTAATTGAATTTCTTGACTACCACGACTAAAAGAATTTCGAATATCATAAACACCATCATAAGAAGAAAGCTTCTCTTGAATATCTAGTGCGGCGGCTTCAAGCGCAACATAGTCTTTGCCTGTTAACTGAAACTCAATGGGAGCACCTCCTCCTGCATTAGCACCTGCAAAAAATCGTAATTCTTTGGTACCCGGAATTTCACCTATTTCATCACGCCACAGTTTCTCTATTTCATAAGCATCTAACTCTCTTTGCTCTGGTTTTACTAACTCCAAGACAAAGGTTGCCTTTGTATTACCATTAGTAAATACCATTGAATGCTTAATAAACTCCAACCCTTGATGCGGGTTGTCTTTAGCAATAGATGCTGCAGCTGTTTGTATTCGTTCTATAACTTTATTGCGTTCGCTAACGGCACTACCATCAACCATAGTTAAGTTACCTTGAATAAAGTCACTTGGTACTGATGGAAAGACCTCGAGTTTAACAAAACCACCAATAAGTAAACTAACCGATAAAATTAAAATAGCAATAAAAGTCGCCATGGTGTTATAGCGAGCAATTAAGGCTTTTTCTAACCAAAGCTTGTACTTATGATGAATAAAGTTATCTAACCCTTTTTTAAACTTAATTTGTTGACGTTCAAGCCAGTTACTATTTTGCTCTGTTAAATGAATGTATTTCATGTGCACCAAATGAGCGGGCAAAATCCATTTGGATTCAATTAAAGAGAAAATCAAGCAAAAAGTAACAACTAAGGCAATAGCACGAAAAAAGGCGGCAAATGTAGCATCAATCATCAATAAAGGCGCAAAAGCAGCGATGGTTGTTAGCACGCCAAAAGTTGCAGGCATAGCAACACGCATAGTACCGTTAATAATATTTTCGGTTGAGTGACCAAAGCGCTGAATTTCTGCGTAAGAACTTTCGCCTATAACAATAGCGTCATCGACAACAATCCCCAGTACCATAATAAAGGCAAACAGGCTGATTAAATTAATAGAGACTGACCATTCCCCCATCAATGGCATCAAAATAAAAGCACCAAAAAAGCTAATAGGTATCCCCAACATAACCCAGAAAGCAATTCTGATACGTAAGAATAACGCCAGTACAATAAAAACTAATAACGAGCCAATTAACAAGTTAGAAATCATCATGTCCAATCGAGCATTTAAGTAGTAAGAAGAATCCCCCCAAACGGTTAATTTAGCGCCTTGTGGTAATGTTTGATTTTTTTCTACAACATAGGCTTTAATTTCAGATGCAATATCAAGATCGTTTTGATCACCTGTTGATTTCACCATGATGCTTGAGGTGTTTTCACCGTTAAACAAGGCAAAATCTTCTCGCTCAACAAAGCCATCTTTTACTTTAGCAACATCACCTAGAACTAAGCGGGTACCATCACGATTAGTACGCAATACTAACTTGGCATACTCCTGTCCAGTATAAACTTGCCCTGTTGTGCGCAGTAAAATATCACCACCTTTAGTTTTAATGGTGCCGCCTGGTAAATCAATAGAAGAGCGTTTAACCGCCTGTGAAACTGCATCAAAAGTCAGCTGATACTTTTGCAACTTATTCTCGGATAGTTCAATGGAGATTTCATAATCACGATTACCAACAATATCAGCGAGGTTGACACTAGGCAGCGCAATAATTTCATCACGAATATCTTGCGCCATAATTTGTCTAGCTCGCCTATCCATTGAGCCACTCACAGAAAGCCACATAACTTGCGATTGAAACTCTTGTTTGGCAATTATCGGCTTTTCAGTTTGTTCAGGAAAGGTGGTAATGGCATCTACTTGCATTTGCACTTCATCAAGCTTTTCTGACATTGAGTAACCTGATTGCAATTCAATAGTCACGATGCCAACACCTTCTAGTGCACGGGAAGTTATTTTTTTAATGCCTTCAATATCTTCTAACGCTTCTTCTACTTTCAAGATAACGCCAAGCTCGACTTCCTCTGGTGCAGCGCCTAAATGTGGTACTGTCACTTGAATACTATTAACATTAAATTCGGGAAAAGTTTTTTTATTTAAATTTTGATAAGAGAAAAAACCTGCGACTAAAATAAATATCATCAATAAATTAGCTGCTACATGATTGTAAGCAAACCAAGCAATAATACCTGTTTGTTTCTTGGCTTCTGGCGTGCCATTTTCTTCAGTAAAATCACTCATCAGTAGCTTGCTCTGCTGAGCTTTCAACGCTGGTAGGCGTCTTAGATTCGCCATCAACTCTTAACTTCATATTACTAATAGGTGTAGCAAGTTTTGTTAATATTAAACGCTTATTTGCTGGAAACACATCGGTAGAGTAGGCAAAATTAGCGTCATTTCTCAATACGCTTACTTTTTGAATAAATAAACGGTTGTCTTTATCAACCATGTAAACAGTGTCACCCGAATAAATTGCACTTAAGGGAATAGCGGTAACATTGGTGACATTTTTCCCGGTAACTTTAGCATTAACAAAAGTACCAATGCGTATTTCATCATGTTCACTATTTGCTAACACACCGTAGGGATCATCAATTTGTGCAATAAAATAATGGACTCGACTTGTCGTATCAACCACGCCTTCATAACGGGTGATTTGCGCATTCCATATATGTTTACGGCCATCAAGTTGATAAAACAACTCAACGTTTGCACCTTCCTCTATGGCTTGATGGATTCGTGATAAATTAAGAAAAGCCAGATCTCGTTGCTTTATCGGTAAACGCACTTCGGCATAATCAATAGCAAAAGTATTTGCTAAACTGGTTCCTATGGTAACAAATTGGCCAATATCAACTAGTTTGGCCGTTAACATTGCATCAAAAGGAGCAATGATTTTGGTGCGCTCTAATTTTACTTTAGCTTCTCTTAAATCAGCCTCAGCGGCTAAAATATTTGCCTGTGACTTTTTCAGTTGAGGTAATCTCAGTGCTAATATTGGCGCTTGACCCAGAGATTTTCCCGACAACAACCATTCGTCTTCGGCTTGTGCACTACGAGCCTGCTCTTCAATCAATACTGCTTGAGCTGACTCCAACTGTGCTTGTGCTCGAAGTAAAGCAACTTGATAAGTAATATCATCAACCGTGAGCAATACCTCTCCTTTTTTAAAAAAGCCCCCAACATGGAATTTATCTGAAACACTGGTCACTGCACCTGAAACTTCAGAAATAAGCGTAGTTTTTGTTCGAGGTACAACACTACCTTGGCTTTGAATATCAAAGATTATCTCTTGAGGAACAAGTGACATTACCGAAACTAAAGGTGCTTTAACTTCTATTGGCTTTTTCGCAGGTTTTGGCGCCATGATACTAAAGAGTGTCAAAACAATAATTGCCATAAAAATTATAGCAATAGGAGTCAATACGTAACGTAGCGGCACCATACGTCTATTGTTATTTTTACTAGAATGAATTTTCTGAGGTTCGTTAGGTTTTACTGGCACATTTTCTGCCATAAGGAAGTTCCCGCCAAAAATAATATAACTACATATAATTTAACGGTTCTTAATTGAAAATAATAGATTAATTTTGTAAATTATTAGTAAATCTAGACCATGAAAGCAACAAGGTTCTAAAGTCCTCAATGCCACATGCCGCACTTTCATTTTGATCATAGTGAATGTGATCTGTAGTTAGCATTTCAGATAACGGCTCTGCGCCATTTAAACTTGCGTTGGTTTGTATTTCAACATCGTTTTGACTTATTGCTACCGAATATTCATGCCCTGTAATAACAACTTCACTTTGATGACCTTTTTCAACGTTATCAATAGCGGTTAATAACTGTGTTAGTTTGGCACTGTCATGCCCTAACTCCACTTCAATCCATGGCCCAACCACTTCATGCTCTAAAGAAAAACGTGCTTTAGCATCGCCTGTTATTGCATCATGTATAAATTCATATTCCATAAGATTACCACTTCTTTTTGTCAATAAGTCTCACTAGTTATTGTAGCAAAAAATCCAATTTTTAACGTTCAAAATAACGAATAATTTGCAAGCTATTCATTAACCGATGAATTAATTTTACTAAGTGTTGAAAAATATAGGCGTATAGTTTTAATCACTATCTTTAACAGCCAAGAAAACTCAATAATTAATAGCAACGACAGCAACCAATAAATACTGGGGTACATTATTGTACTAAGTAACGCTCCTCCGGTAACAAGGTGTAAATAAAATAAATATTGCCCATGCTTTTTATTTAAGAACTCGTGCATATGAGGCAGATATTGCATTGCTGAAAAATTTATTAAGCATCTTTGTTGCAAGTGGGTGTAACTTAAAAAAGGTAATATCTTTAACAACATTCCCTGAATAACAGCGACCAGATAAAAATAAATAAAAAATGCAGTTAACAGCATAACTTTATGATGAACCACTGCTTCAGCTAAGTATGTCTCAGGAATAAAATAGAAAATATTAAAAGTAATTAATGACAAGGCCGCTAATTGCCAATAACGAATAGTATTATCTGGTATTTTTCGTTTTCGCTTTGAAATAACAAACAACAAACTTAATGAAAAAACGCCATGAATCAAAACAATAACAGGAGCAATCATGCTTGGTTGAAAAACAGCTAGTAGTAGTAAAATAAATAACCCACTGGGTAGAAAGCGACTAATCTTTTTAGAGAAACTTGGTGCAACATGAAACATTGGAATAACTTGAAAGCTTACAGAAATAATCATCAAACTTGCCCAGCCCACTAAACCTAAAACTGCATGGCTATTGGTTATCGCTTTTCCTGCAAAGCTTGAACTTATAACAGATAAATCAATTGAGGTAGTAAGTAACTGGTTAAGCATTAACACACCTAACAAAATCACCAAGAACAAAGAAGCAATTGATAAACGAAAACCAATAATTGAGTCACCTTGACTCAGCCGTTTCAGCAACACTAAAGCAATAGCAACAATATATACACCTAGACCTGAAACAAGCAATAATAAAGTTATCGCCGTTAATAGTGTGCTCGGCCAGATAAAGTTAGCCATCAAACAGAGTGTGCCAATAACCAAAGTGCTATGACAAACTAAGACGACTCGCCTAGGGTTAGCAATACCAACACCGCCAATAACAGGCAACAATTGCAATAATGCCCCCATCATTACCATAGTGATAAAACCTAGCGTAAAACCATGAGTAAGCGCCAACATACTTGGTTGCCATCGACTTAACCATAGCGTTTCACCAGAGAAAAATATCAACAAAGCACAAATGAGAATAAATATAGGTGCGGTGAGAAAAAAGCGAAAAGGTAAGTCAATTGGGGGTAATGCGCTAAATGACAAGCCGTTAAGATTCATCAATTATCGCCTATTTTAATATCAATATTACTTAATGTTTTATCAAATAAGTTCTGCGAACTTAGATGAAAAATATATAATTCAATATCATTATTAGCATGCTCTACACAATGATATGAAAAACCAGCGTCATTAAGCTTTTCATAAAGAGGGAAAGGTTGCCGTCTATGCTTTACCAATAGACATTCATGATGAGTCAACGTTGCCAAATGCTTTAATATAATTGTCATCGGCTCGGGTGGAGCTAAGCTACTAACATCTACCTTGATAAACTTTAAACTTGATTGCTTCATTTCTTTTTAACATTGATTTTTTTAAAATCAGCTCGTTTCAAACTGTTCAATAATTTGTTCACCATCAACTATGTTTTGCTCCATCATAGGGTAAAGCATCATTTCTTCTTTCATATTATGCTGTTGCATCATCACCATAAGCGTTTCAGACAAACCTAAATATTCATCTTTTTCTTGAGCCGCTAGCGCATTATCTAAATCTTGCACTAATGCACGCATTTGTTGGTGTTCCATTCGCATAACTTGCGTTGGACCGGCTGTCATGCCCGTTGCTTGTTCGAATTGAGGAAATAAAACCTCTTCCTCTTGACTAAAATGCTTAGTTAACTCTAATGCAAAGGTCTGCCAGTTTGTTAATGCTAAAGACCAGTCATCTTTCGCAACGGCAGCTTCTGCTTCGGTAAAAAAATTGTCACATTCACGGTGTTTATTGGTCATAAATTCAGGGATAGATGTCATGGAAATCCTGTTTGAAATCGATATACAATGAACTAGTTTTGCTCACTGCTTGAATAACTTAATTTTAACGGATGGTGTACAGAATGCTTTGACCTAAGTTAATAAAATAGAAAATAGAATATCAAAACTATGAAATTCTACTACTTTAAGGGCGAATGTGTGCTTGTTTATAAGTCATTTCGTCAGGAAATATTTTCTTCAAAATATTTTCACGGGCAAGTTCTGCTATGTTCTTATCAAAGTATGACTTAAGAAAATGTCCTTTAGGTGTGTCATGAAAAACAAGAAATAGAGGCGAGTTTTCTTGCAATACAATTCTTGGTAGAGCTTGCGTGTATTGATCTAAGTTATAGTCATATTCAATTACAATATCGACTTTATTATTTTTTATCAAAACATCACATTGTCCTAATGAAGTCTCGATAATATTATTTTTCGATAAAAATTTAATATGCTTAAATAAAGATGTGCCTGAACTCAAGCATGCAGTCAGTGATGCATCTTGTACTTTAAAGCGTTTTAAAACATCTTCATTGCGAGCAAAGGCATAAAGAGGGTACTCATAGTCAAGATGAAAAGAAGAAAAAATAGCATTCGGTAAAACTTCTTTTCGGTAAGCACCAACTAAAACATCAACTTGATCTTGTTCAAAAGCGTGAACTGCTCTAGCCCATATAGAAGTGGCTTTAGTAATACTAAAATCATGTTCAAACAAACTGTCAATTATGTTCCAATAAACACCACTGCCATCTGCCTCACTATAACCCAACCAATTCCCTGAAATAAAACTAACTTTCTCTGGTATGTTTGTAAGCTCTTTAACTGTTTTTATTTTATATTTTTGTTGCAACTTAGCAACCGTGCCATTTTGTTCCAGTTGCTCAAAAGCTTCAGTAAGCGGTTTTTTCAGATGCCCAAAATAAGGGGATAAATAGTGATAATCATATTCACGGAATATTGTTTCAACAATCATATGATGATTTTCAATAATCTCAGTTGCTAATTGAAAGTCCATTATTAAGGCAGAATCTACACGCCTTTTCAAAATCATATTATTGAGCTTTTCAGCGTTATTAATAGCAAGCTTATCCATAGTAGGACGCAGAGATTGAACATGATTTGCTGATATCCTCGCTCCTTTTTTGTAAATTATTGAATCTATATCTTCATCTAAACAATAACCACAACGGCGTCTATCACTTACTTTTAAAAATGAAAAATCAAACATTTTATAGGGGACTTTTACAAACTCTGGAAATTCTTCTTCAATGATAGGGTGTCTAGCAATAGCAGCTGCTAACTTTCCGCTATTTACAAGTTCCAACTCTTGGGCGCCAGCTATACTCAACCAGTTGATTTTGTAACCAATAAATGCATAAGCTTTTGTTAAAAGCTCTTCACTATACTGCATCTGAGCAGAATTAGATGGTTGTTTTAAGTTAACAATATTAGTCTTTTCTTGACTCTCAGGTGTAGCCAATAACCACATAGGAAAAATAGCTAAAAAAACAAAAAGAATCAGTTTTTTATTCATTAATAACCTGAACACCACTTATATAAGAAAAAATAAAGTATACATTAACACTATTAACATATTAACTTCATTATTTAAGTATTCTGGCTAACTTTCAAAACCTATAAGGTAGAGGTGCTTTTTAAATCTGCATTATCCATAAGGTGAAAGTCACTAAAATCTTAGATAAATAAAATATTGAGAAGTTCTGTTCAATAATAATTAAAGGTACTATAGTGCTTTATCATACTTTAAATTGTAGGCTCACAATGAAGAAATTATTTTTAGCTATTATCATATTAATGTTTTCCCAGACGACTTTTGCGGATAGCGACAAAAGTGCAATCGCTAATTTCAAGAAATCAGAACAAGTTAAGAAGTTTTTCGACAATTCCTACGGTTATGCAGTTTTCCCAAGCGTTGGTAAGGGTGGTTTTGGCATTGGTGGCTCTTATGGTCAAGGCAGTGTTTATAAACAAGGTAAGAAAACAGGTACTGCAACATTAACTCAAGTGACTATAGGCTTCCAACTTGGCGGCCAAGCATTTAGTCAACTTATCTTCTTCAAAAACAAAGCCGCTTATTATACTTTTACCAATGGTAATTTTGAGTTCAGCGCCCAAGCTTCAGCTGTAGCTATTAATGCAGGAGCTAACGCACAAACAAGTACCACAGGCACTTCTGCTGGCGCATCAACTAGTCCTGAAAACAATGAACAACAAGGTGTTTATCAAAACGGTATGGCCACTTTTACCTATATTAAAGGTGGCTTAATGTATGAAGCGGCTTTAGGTGGTCAAAAATTTAGTTATGAGGCAATTGAGAAAAAAGATTAACATTTGAATTTTGTTAAATAAAGAAAAGGAGCGACTAACAGGTAACTCCTTTTTTATACTTTCAATTTGGTAGTGTTAAGTTATAGCTATTAACTGCCCATTTGCCACCTTAAACTGGTATAAACGAACTTTAGAAAAATAATCAGCAGTGTTTTGATAATAGTTCTGTTTCGCTGTTTCTATACCATCAACCTTGTCTGGAATATTATGAAATTCAACTAGCATTTCATTTTCATCTACTTCAACAATGACAACGCCATGCTCTGCCATACGAGAGAAAACTAGCTCATCATTAATGTCACCACGCTGAGTCGCTGTTTTAACTAAACTATCAAAAAATAACGGCAACTGTTGTAATTCAGGTGGAATATCTCCTACCTGGCCTAAAATATCATTCATGCCATTTTCTAAAAATGAGCCAAAAGTACCAGAAGATATCGAAGACGTTGTAAAGTTAAATGATTTTAGCCCTGTTGCGTTATTAGCCTTATGTTCAGTAACGTATGAGCTATGTACGTCACCACCTAGAGATATCACGCCATATTGACTCATCACTTTATCAACAAAGTTTTCTTTATACTGCGGGAACCCATCCCATTGATCGGCTTCTAAATAAAAGCGTTGTTTCAATTCGGCTGGAATTAACTCAGATCCTAAAACATAATCTAACGGCATTATATTTGAATTTGGACGGTTAGCTGAAAAATCAAACATTAACGGTGAAAAAGATACGGAGCTTGCCAAAACTTTCCATGTACTAGTTGAAGCCGCAAAGGTTTGTCCTAACCATGCTGTTTGCTGATCATCAAAACCCCCTTGTACTGAATTACCTTGCAGTTGTGCTACATACTCTTTATAACCTGCATACAAATCATAGGTATCTTTAATAACAAAATAGCGACTGCCTAAATAGCTAAATAATGACGTTTTTCCCATGGTGTAAAATGCTAAACCTTGCTCAACGCCTTGTTCTGGCAAAGCAGGTAATTGCTGAATTACATGGTCACTTGGTAAGCTCTCTTTCGCTTTAATCAACACTTGGTTTAAGTAGCTAGTTGTTAAATTACCTTGAACAGCGGCGACTGCACGAACTTGTCCTTTAACAAAAGCCTCGGTTTCATCCATTACAACTCGGCTCAATATTTCTTGAGTGTATAAACCAGTAAATATTTCTAAAAATGCCGTTTTGTATGGTGAAAAGGCAATATTATCAATATTGATATAAGGAGACATTTGCGCAACGACGCCATCAACTTGGTCTTGAAGCATACCTGTTGTCAATAAAAATCCGGTTAAGGTTGCTTGATCCATTTCCACAGTGGCAGGAAAAGCATCTTCTGGCAGAATATGATCAGGGCGATTGGTTCTAAAATCGGTCATGGCAAGATGCAAATGTTGGCCGAAATGAAAATCGCGATAAATGCGAGTATTAGGGAATAAATGGCTATCATCAATCGCTAATTCACCTGCGGCTAATTCACCTTGAGTATGAGGTTGCTGATGATCTATTGGCATATATTCAAAATAAGCCATTTCTGAATTTTTCTTACGTTGAGTTTGTTGTTCATCATCCGTACCATCTAGGTAAGTCGCGCGATCGCTCCAGCTATCATCTGAAAATTCATGATCATCCCAAATAGCAATCATTGGAAAGCGTTCATGTACTTTTTGCAGTAACTCATCGCTACGATATTCTTTATATAGCTGGCGGTAGTTATCTAAGCTATTTGCTGCTTGAGTGGTTTTTTCACCCACACCAATAGTTAACACATTTTCACTGTCATTAAAGGTAATAGAACGCTCACCTGTGCTTTGTTGAAATAAAGGGTCACCCGTTGTTTCATAAATATAGTCACCTAAATGCACAACAAAATCTAAATCATCATTATCTAATACTGACAAATAAGTATTGTAGTAACGGCCGATGTAGTCTTGGCAGGAAACATAAGCAAATTTAACTTTCGTGTCACTATCAATACTTGGTGCAGTTTTAGTTCGACCATTTTTACTTAAATAATTAGTGCCATCTTTTTGATAAACAAAACGGTAATAATAGTGCTGACCCGCATTAAGTTCAGTAACACGTATTTTAAGACAGTGATCTGCGGAGGCTAATACAGTAAACTCTTGCTCAACTACTAGCTGACTAAAACTTTCATCGATAGCGACTTGAAGCGTTAAAGCTAAATCTGTATCTATACCATCTTCAACACGTGTCCATAAAATAACAGAATCAGGTTTGGGATCCCCTGAAACAACTGATTGAGGAAAAAATTGACTGCCAACAATAGTATCCGGCGGTGTAGACACTGCTTCAATATCAACTTTATCAGCCGAATCATTACAGCCCATTAAATTACTAGTCATCACAGCTCCAGCAGTGACGACCAATGTTTTTATAAATTTACGACGGTTGTATTGCATGCTTTTTTCTCGCTTTATTATGTATATTGGCAGTAACAAGCCAGTTATTTTTATTTGCGTACCATTAAAAATATACTAACAAAAAGGAGGCTTTTAAAAAGGTAATTAGACTGACAATTATGGACAATAAATTGATAATTTAGGTCAGTCTAAAAAGGGTAAAAGATTAGTTCAGACTAAAAAGCTTGATCTACATCAAACTTTCTAGCAAGCAGTTAGAAAAGATCATACTTGTGTACCATACTTCTTATTCACTCATCTTAAGGATAAGAAGTCATGATGTTTCTATTTTCGCCCGCAATTAAACTTTCAAACCAATTATCATTTAAAGCTAAGTTTATTTTAGTTTCATTATTATGTGCCGCACCATTAATATTCTTTTTTGCCACATTAAGCCAACAACAATGGCAAATTGTTGAAAACGCCAATTACGAACATAATGCCTCACGGTTTATTGTGCCCTTAAGAAATTTAACCGAGCATGTTGCACAAACGCGTGGCATGACAAATGTTTATTTAAATGGCGACAAAAGCATTCAAGATAAAATAATACAAAAACAGCAACAAGTAGCCCAAGACTTCAAGTCTTTACTCAATATAGATAAAGAACTACAAGCTACACTTACTACTAACGGTATGCCCACTAATTTGTCGGAGCGTTGGCAAAAGATAAGCCAAAATTCTTTTAAAGGTCAAGCAAAGCAGGTATTTACACAATACACTTTACTTATAACTGATATTCTTAATTTTATGGATACCATAGGTCGACAAGGAAGAATGCTTCAAGATAGTGACTCTGCCAACAGTTACCTTATCAATAGCTTAATACACACCATACCCAATCAAGTTGAAGCACTAGGCAAGTTAAGAGGCAAAGGTGCAGGTGTCTTATCAGCTAATGCGCTAACCCTTGAAAACAAACTGCAAGTTGCCTCATTAGCTGATAATAAAAATGCAATAAAACTTAGTAAAGATATCGAATATTTATTCAATGAAGCACCTGAATTATCTTCAACCCTATCCAGTGATTACAATGAAGCTAAGCAACAATTAGACAGTTTCTTAGCGCTAGCAAATACTGAAATAATTCAGGCGGACTCCGCTAACATGAATGCAAAAGAATTTTTTGCTCAAGGCAGCCAAACTATCACTTCTTTGTTAACTCTATTCGATAGAATGCAGCAGTCGCTTGAAGGCAGAATGAATAGTCAAATAGCAGAAGCCAAAATAAACATATATTTTTATATCACTTTAATCATCATTGTCGTTACCTTGCTAATCTACGCTTATACTGGCATTTACCTCGCAATAAAAATAAACCTTAACAATATGATGAAGTCAGCTGGGCGTATTTGTGAAGGAGATTTAAATACCCGATTACAACTAGACACAAAAGATGAGCTACAACTTATTGCTGTGGGTATTAATGAAATTGTCGAAGGATTATCTCGTTCAATTATTGCTGTGCGCAGTTCAAGCAATGAAATAGCGCTAGCAGCCGAACAAGTAGCTAGCGGTAGCAGCCAAGCAGCAAAAGGAATGGCCGTGCAATCTAATGAACTAACACAAACTTCAACGGCTATTACGCAAATGAGTGCTTCCATTAGTGAAGTTGCTCAGAACACAGAACAAGGCTCAGTAGCCGCAGATCAAGCCAATCATGAAGCTGAAAATGGAGCAAATGTAGTACGAGAAACCATCGCGGCAATCAACATCTTAGCAGAAAACATTGACCAAGCAGCCGCTGGCACAGAAACCTTAAAGGAAAATAGCAACTCAATCACTAGCATATTAGATGTTATACGCGGCATTGCTGATCAAACCAATTTATTAGCCTTAAATGCTGCCATTGAGGCTGCACGAGCAGGTGAACAAGGCCGCGGTTTCGCCGTTGTTGCTGATGAAGTTCGTACTTTGGCAGGTAGAACTCAAAATGCCACCGTTGAAATTCAACAAATGATAGAGTTAATTCAATCAGGTATTAGTGATGTCGCCAGTTCTATGACATCAAGTCAAAACCATGCAGCTAATGCTGTTAAACATTCTCAACAATCAGGTAATGTATTAACTTCTATTACTGAAGCAGTAAACGAAATTACCAATATGAGTACTCAAATTGCCACTTCGGTAGAAGAGCAATCTGTTGTCGCAGAACAAGTGTCAAAAAGTATTATTAGCATTAGCGATGTCGCTAATGAAGCATCTCAAGGTGCGAAAAGCCAGTCAGAAACGGGCTCAAGACTTGCAGCTATGTCGCAAGAAATGAGCTTAGTTATTGCCCGCTATCAATTAGATGAGGACAAATTCAATCAACAAGATAAATCTCTACATTTACTTGCTTGGCAACCAGAGCATCATATAGGAATAGAAGAAGCAGATCGTCAACATAAAAAAATGCTAGGCATGATGAATGATGTACATATCCTCAGCGCACAAAAGTATAGTAATCAATCAATTAGTCAAGCACTTGACGTTCTTATCACCTATACAGAAGTTCACTTTGATTGGGAGGAAAAATTCTTTGATAATTATCAATACCCAAAATCACAAGAACATAAAAAACATCATGCGTCATTAATTGAAGAGCTGCGTAATCATCAGAAAAATATTACTTTAGGCGATCAAAAAGCTATTATTAAAGAGTTGTCTCACCTTAACGACTGGTTAATTGATCATATTAAGCATGGAGATCGCGATTATGCCAGCTACTTAATCAATAATGAGCATTATCAAAATTCAGTATCAGACAAAACTAATGTTGTGTCCATTTCAACAAAAAAATCTTTACGTCAGGCTTAAGCGGTTCAAACATCAGGGTCTGTTGAACTTTACTGATTATTTTTGCAGCAGTTTATTAGCCTTTTATACAAGGCAGAGCATATGTTTCGTAGTTGTTCAGGACAATATGCTCCTGCATTGTCTAATAAGCAACATCCATGTTGCGTTACTCTAATATGCGATAACGTAGTAGAAATGGCTAATAAACGCTGTCCTTCGGATTCGTTTAAATGCTTCTTGCTCATTGTTGCAAGGAATTCACATAGAACGACTATGCTACATTCCTTGCGCCGCGATCAAAAAACATTTAATTCGAACAAAATTTAAACATGAAAGATCAACAGACCCTAGTGTATAGATTAACTACAGGTGACCATGTTATTATAGTTAGGTTAATACCTTATTATTTTCCTCGGATATTCTAGTGCAGTCACCTCGTTTTATTTTTTCATTTATACTTTTATTTTTGTCTCTACAAGCTTATGCAAAAACAGTTGTAATTCAAGGCTCTGAAAGAAGTGATTATGTTGTTGATACCTTAAAGCAAGCGCTAAGTTATAGTGTAAATAAAAACTATCAAGTAAAGTTTTATAATCAATTTCTTCCTAAAATTAGAGTTTTTCAAAATATAGCTAACAACGGCGGCATAAATATTATTGCTGCAGGTGCTACAATTGACCGAGAAAAAATGCTACAACCTATATACTTTCCTCTAGTTAAAGGGGTTTTTGGTTGGCGTATTCCTTTAGTTAATAAAAATAATAGCGACTTATTTTTACCTAGATTATCAGCCGAAGAATTTAAAACACTCACTGTTGGCCAGCTCCATAGTTGGTCAGATACTAAAGTGTTAGAAAGTAATGATTTGCATGTAGAAAAAGGAAGCAGCTATCAAGGTTTATTTCAAATGTTAGCGGCAAATCGATTTGACTATTTTCCTCGTTCAATTATTGAAGTACAAAAAGAGTTTAATGAGCAGAAAAATTTAAGTATAACTATTGACACTAACAGTTTACTCCACTACCCAACGGCTTATTTTTTCTATGTTAACAAAATGAATAAAACACTTGCTGATGATGTCGCATATGGACTTGAACAATCATTAAAAGATGGTAGTTTCGAACGACTATTTATGCAGTACTATGGTGATATTGTTAACAAAACAATCAATGAAAACAGAATAGTTTATCATCTAAAAAATCCTTTCTTACCCAAAAAAACACCGTTAAATAGAAAAGAATTGTGGTTGAATTTGACTACAAATGAAGAAGTATACTAAGTTGATTAAATTGGTATCTAATCTCTAAAGTTTTTCTTCGCTGTCACTTTTCTAAAGGTATTAGGAAATAATCGTGCAATCGTTGGTGCCCAGTAACTAATACCTTTTCCTATCACAACTTCGTCTTTATCTTGCTCGATGGCTTTGACAATTTGCTTGGCACAATCATCTACCGCAATGCCGTGCTTAATTGAGCCTGCAACTTTACCAAACTGACCGCCATCAGCAACCATGGCATTAACCGATATTTTCGTTTGCACAAATCCAGGACAGATAGTCAGTACATGTAAACCGTTAGCACTTTCTTCCGCACGTAAACAGTCCATATAACCAATAATAGCGTGCTTAGATGCACTATAGCCTGACATACTTTTACCGCCAACTTTTCCCGCAACCGAGGAAACAGTTACAATCATACCGTTAGTCATACTAGGAAAAACGGCTTGTGTTATAGCGACAGTACCAAAGTAATTAACTTCCATGACGTGCCTTTGCACGGCAAGTTTAGTTTCCCTTGCCGTGCCTCGTTGGGCTATACCACCGTTATTTACTAAAATATCAACAGTGCCATGATCATTAATATATTGAGAAACAATGCTTGTTACTTGTTCTGTATTGGCTAAATCTAGGGGAATAACTTGATGACGCTCACTGTTGGGTAATTGTTCTTTTAATAAATTGAGCTTATCTTCATTACGCGCAGATAAAATCAGTGAAGCGCCCTGCTTTGCACATTCTATGGCTAAAGCCTCGCCAATGCCTGAAGATGCACCTGTGATCCATATTTTTTTATTATTTATATTCATGGTTAACCTAGATTTAAAAACTGTTATTGACTTACTTTCACACCCAATAGTTCTCGAATAGATTGTGATATCTCTTCAATACGCTGTGCCTCTACTGGTGCAATAAAAATAGTATCGTCCCCCGCAAGCGTACCTAAAATACCAGCAGATTCTCCCATACTGTCAAGCATTCTTGAAATTAACGGCGCACCACCGATGCCTGTTTTCAATATAATTTGCATGCCATTATGCTTAACACTTAATACTACTGACTCTATTGAATGCTTTGACTTTGGAACAGCAAGTTCGTCAGGCAAAATATAAATCATTTCATTGTTGGCATTACGGGTTTTAACCGCGCCTAATTTAGATAACAAACGAGAGATCTTGGCTTGTGACATATTTTCAAAGCCTTGTTCTGACAACGCTTCTGCTAACTGCCCTTGAGAGCCATAACATTGCTCTTTTAACAAACGCTTAAAAGCATGCACCAAATTTGATTCATTTTGTTTTCTAAGTGTGGTCATTTTAATGCTGTCTCACCGTATACGTGTATAAGTACAATAATATTGACACTATTCTACACTAAAAAAACTCAATTGGCATAGCTTGCTTGACTGTGCAAATGTACTCAAGCAAACTGCCTTTGTTAACATTTAAATAACAATTGAGAATTTTCACTATGAAAAAAATAGCATTATCCCTAGTTGCTGCAACTTTAGCATTGAGCGCAAGCACAGTACTCGCCGATGAAGGTATGTGGCAGCCAAATCAATTACCGACTATCGCCAAACAATTAACTAAAGCAGGACTTAAATTAAATCCGAATGATTTAACTGATTTAACTGGTTTTCCCATGGGTGCAATTGTTAGCCTAGGCGGCTGTACAGCTTCTTTTGTTTCCGACCAAGGCTTAGTTGCCACCAATCACCATTGTGTTTATGGTTCAGTGCAATATAACTCTACAGCAGAAAACAACCTGCTTAAAAATGGATTTTTGGCTAAGTCATTTAAAGAAGAGTTACCTGCAACGCCAGGTAGTCGCATTTATGTAACAGAAGAAATCAGTGAAGTAACTAAATTAGTTAAAGCAGATTTAACTGATGCCATGTCAGGCAGCGACCGTTACAAAGCTATTGATAAAAATTCAAAACTCTTAGTGGCAGAGTGTGAGAATGATGATAGATATCGCTGTAGTGTAGTGAACTTTCACGGTGGCCTTGAATATTATTTATTTAAAAAATTGACCATTCGTGATGTACGTTTAGTACATGCGCCAGCCAGCAGTATTGGTAAATACGGCGGCGATATTGATAACTGGATGTGGCCTCGTCACACTGGCGATTACGGGTTTTACCGTGCCTATGTTGATAAAGATGGTCAACCAGCAGATTTTCACGAAGACAACGTTCCATATCAACCTAAACATCACTTAAAAGTGAATAAAAGTAGTGTTGATGATGGCGACTATATTATGGTATTAGGTTACCCAGGTAGAACAAACCGCTATAGAACAGCTTATGAAGTTGAAAACCAATTTACTTGGGTTTATCCGCAAGCAAAAGCTTATAGAGAAGAAGTGATTGACCTTATTCATCAACATTCTGAAGTAGGTAGCGAAGCGCGCATCAAATATGAAAGTACCCTAGCAGGTTTAGCAAATTATGCTAAAAACTATGGCTCTATGATCCACAGCTATAACAAAGGCAGTTTCTATAGCCGCAAACAATCCCTTGAAACAAACCTAACAAAATGGTTAAACAGCGATTCCAAGCGTAAATATCAATACGGAACAGCATTAACAGGTCTTAACAAACTGCTTAAAATGGATAATGCGCAACAAGCCCGTGATTTAATTTTAGGTTACCTCCGTTACAGCAAAATGTTAACCACAGCGAATAAGTTACATAGGTTAGCTGTTGAAAAACAAAAACCTAATATTGAACGAGAGAGTGGTTATCAAGAACGAGATATTGCTCATTTTGAACAAAGCATGAAAGCAGTTAATCGTCGTTATGATGCTAAAATTGATCAAGAAATTGTTGTCGCTATGCTAACGCATTATGTTGCATTACCAAAAGTTGAGCGTGTTAATTCAATTGACCAATTTTTTGGCATAAGTAATACCACAACCATTAATTTTAATGAGAAAAAACTACGTAAACAATTAACACGCATGTACAAAAGTACTAAACTTAATTCGCAAGAACAACGTTTAGCATGGATGAACAAAGAAGTTAGCGACTTTGAAAAAAGCCACGACCCTTTTATTCAACTCGCCGTAACAAGCTTTAAAGAACGTAAAGCCATTGAAGATAAGTCAAAAGAGTTAGCGGGTAATATTCAAGCTTACCGTCCTAAGTATATGGAAGCGTTAATTGCTTACTTTAACGATAACAACTTGCCAGTATACGCTGATGCCAACAGCACACTGCGCATTACTTACGGGAATGTAAAAGGGTACTCTCCACAAGATGGTTTAACCGCAACTCCTTTCACAACCCTTGAAGGTATTGTTGCTAAAGATACGGGGATTGCTCCATTTGATGCACCTAAAAAACAACTTGAGCTAATTAACAATAAACACTACGGCGAGTATGCTAAAAAATCACTTGGCTCAGTACCTGTTAATTACCTTGGCACTTTAGATATTACTGGTGGTAATTCTGGTTCACCGACATTAAATGATAAAGCTGAATTTGTTGGCTTAGTCTTTGATGGTGTTTACGAAAGTATTATTGGTGATTGGGATTACGATACTAAATTGAATCGCTCAATTCACGTTGATATTCGTTATATGCTTTGGGTAATGGAGCATATTGATGGTGCAACTAACTTGATTAAAGAAATGGATATTATTGAGTAACAATATCCATTCAGAGAATATAACTTCCATCTATAAAATCCGGCGCTATTGCCGGATTTTTATGGATAAAAATAATATTATTCAGTTAAAGCTTGCCACTTAGCCATGGCATCTGCCTGACCATTTTTAGCCTTTATGTATAAATTAAGTAATTTTAATTCATGACACTGGTTTTCTTCAATAGGCTCGGCTAGTACTTCTATTAAAGTAACACCTGAGCATTGTTGAAAAGCTAAAAAGCATTCTTTAAAATCGCTTACCCTAGTGCAAGTTTTAGATTGTCCCTGATAAGCTGCAACAATATGATGAACGTCAAAATTTTCATCATTGCAATGATAAATATCACCATCTCCGCTCTTACCTAAATGAAAAATATTATTACGCATGTAAATAATAGTAACGTCGGTTTTATCTTTTAAAAAGTGGATCAATTCATTTAACTGAAAGTGAAAACCTCCATCACCTATGATTACCACCGCATGTTCTTGTTTATTGGCATCATCAAAAGTTTGTTCTTTTAGTCGTTGTGCTACTACTCGAGCATAAGGTAATGCTGTTCCCATTGCGCCATACCAAGGATTAGTTAACCAAGAGCGTCCTAAAATAGATCCTTTAACTTTTAAACTGTAACTGGAAAAATATGAATTGCCCACTTCAGGTAAATACACCAAAGGCATTTGCTGCTGCGCTTGTATTTCATTTAACGTTGCTGCAAGGTTATTAAAGTCAATTCTATCGTTTGGTGGCACTGGGCTAACGTCATTGCTGATTGCCTGAAAATCAAAACTTTCTATATCGCGCTTCAGTAACAACTCAAATACTTCAATCAAGTCTTTTTCTAATAACGCTCCACCTTTAAGTAATGTTTTATTATCAAATTTTTCAATTTTATGAGTACCTGTAGCAAAGGCTATATTGCAATCCTGTGAAAAAATACTGGTAGCAACATCAATAACATAATCAACTTCTTTCTCTATGTAATCTCGCCCAACAGTTTGTGTAAAAACACCATTATATGCACCTAGACATAAAGGCTCATATTCATCAAATAAACCTTTAGCAAACCAGGTTGTTGCATAAGGAATTTTGAATTTGTTAGCAAATTCAATAACAAGTTGCTTAAGTTTTTCATTATGTTTCAGCCTATCCCCAATATATAAAAGAGGCTTTTTCGCTTGTTCAAGTTTACTAACAATATTAGCAACTACTAGTTCACTACCTGCTAATACATTGTTACCACAACAAATGTTGTCAACAGAACTTGGGAGTTTAATCGGTTGAGTTTTTTCAAACACTTGATCTCGTGGCACTTCAATAAAAACAGGTTGTTTATTTTTATACGCTTCAGCAACAATTTGATAAAAACGCTGACCAGCAAGATTGGGATGCCCTGCAAGCCTCTGCCCCTGTAATCTTTCAACACGCATACCTAAAGCTGAAAAGGCTTCTAAAGCATTATCATATTCGGCTTTCCATGAAGCATTCGGGTGAATAGTATGATGAATAGCTAGTTGATTCACCTCACTCTCTGCCGGTGCTCCTGAAATAAAAACGACTGGCAAACTTTCCGTTACCGCCAAAGCCGCTGCACTAGTGCAAGGTAAACTTCCCACCATATATGTCGTTAAACAAAAACCCATACCGTCAATTTCAGCCTGCGCACAAGCTGAAAAACCAGCATGCATTTCATTACTTGATGGGCAAATATCAATTTTTTCATCTAAAGCTGCAATAATATTAGCGGCAAAATCGCCACCGACACCATAAATATGTTTACCACCAAAAAAAGTGATAACTTTTGCCATAGTGTCACCTAAGCTAGGTAAATGGTCATTATAATCTTTACCAAAATTCATTTCATACGACATTACTTTCTCTTCGTTTGCATAACCTTTATTTGCGGTTACTTTAATAGGAGAGAAATATTGTTACGTGATCGAGATCAAGTTTTTATATTAAGCTGACAAGACAAGTTTTACTGGGGTGTTATCACTTGTTTACATCAGATGTAAACAAGGTAAATTGCGACATGTAAATAATAGTGTTACTTTTAAACAATAATATAATTGGAGTATGCTTCTTGAAACATAGTTTTATAGTTAAATTAATTAGTTAATCACATTATTAAAAACAAATCTTTAGCTTAAAACATCCGCTTTACAAAATTAAGATATGAGTATTATGCCAATGAAACTTACCGCAACAACTTTTGCTTTAATCATCACATTACTATGTTCCTTTTCATTAAAAGCAAACAACACCTCTGAAATGTGGTTAGGAAGCCAGTATGACAATGCAATTCCGACATTCACTCAGGTATTAGGTTATGATGTTGGCGAAAAAATAACAAATCATAGTGACATGATTCGTTATTTTGAAGCGTTAGAAAGAGCAGCCCCCAATAGAATTAAGTTATTCGAATATGGAAGAACATGGGAAGGTCGAAAACTGATTTATTTAGCCATTGGCAATAATGAAAACATCTCAAACCTTGATAATTTTGCAGAAAAAATGCAACGACTATCTGATCCCCGTATTACCAATAAGAATTCAGCAAAAAAATTGATATCACAATTGCCGGCTTCTGTTTGGCTTGGTTATGGTGTTCACGGCAATGAAATTAGTAGTACTGATGCGGCAATGATGACGGCCTATCATTTATTAGCAGCTCCTAGCGAAGCCACTAATAAAAACATCCTTGAAAATACAATCGTTTTTATAGACCCTTTACAGAACCCCGATGGACGCACTCGTTTTACCAGTCGCTATTATGCAACAGTAGGATTACAGCACAGTAGCGACCGACTCAGCGCAGAACATAACGAACCTTGGCCCAGTGGACGTTCAAATCACTACCTTTTTGATATGAACAGAGATTGGCTTGCCATTACACAACCTGAAACCGCAGGCCGCATTCACGCTATTAATCATTATCGCCCTTTGGTTGTTATTGATTTACATGAAATGAGCGGTGATGAAAGTTATTACTTTGCACCTGCGGCCCAGCCCTTTAACCCACACATGACTAATACTCAAATCGATAACATGACCACCATTGGAAAGAATCACGGCAAGCACTTTGATCGCTTAGGCTTTGACTATTTCACTCGAGAAGTTTTTGATGCCTTTTACCCTGGTTATGGTGATAGTTGGCCAATATTTTATGGTGCATCAGCATCAACTTATGAAGTTTCCTCATCAAGAGGCGAAATTTACAAAAAACGAACGGGTGAAAAATTAACATACAGAGATACAGTGCAACGACATTTTGTTGCCTCAATTTCAACGGCAGAAGGAACAGCAGATAACCGTAAAAAGTTACTGAGTGATTACTACGATTACCAAGTAAGTGCTATTGCTGCTGGTAAAAAGAATAAAAAAGAGCGTATTTATATATTTTCAAATACACGTAATAGAGCAGGAAGTCATCGTCTTGCAACACTAATGGCACAGCATGATATTGAAGTACAACAAGCAGAAGCTGGATTTAAAGTTTGTGGGAAAAAATATCAAGCAGGTACTTATTTTATAGATACTGCACAACCTAAAGGACGTTATGTCACCACAACATTTACTCAACAAGTAGATATGCCTGAAAAATTTATTAAAGAACAAGAACGCCGCCGGGGTCGAAAATTAGATGATGAAATATATGATGTGACGGGTTGGTCTTTGCCTCTAATGTTTGATGTGGATGTTGATACTTGTGGCAAAGAAATTAAGGTTGCCAGCCATAGAATCAAAAGCGATAAACCGCTAATTGGCAAAGTGACAAATAGAGATGCTACTGTCGCCTTTATTGTCCCATGGGGTGATATGGCTGCCGGACGTTTTTTAACTGCAGCTCTTTTGAAAAACATCATAGTGAAAAGTGCTGACAAAGCCTTTACTTTAGAGAACAAAAAGCAATACAGCGCTGGCACTTTAATTATCGAAAAACGAAATAATCCACCTGATCTAACATTGAAGATTGAACAGATAGCTAAACAAACGGGCGCTCAGGTTGATGGCGTAAATTCAAGCTGGGTAACAAAAGGCCCAAGCTTTGGCAGTAGTAACACCGTTACTATGTCAGCCCCAAATATCGCCATGGCATGGGATGAGCCAGTGAGCCCTTTAAGTGCAGGGAGTGCTCGATTCGTTATTGAGCGCCAGTTTAATTATCCGGTAACAGCAATACGTACTAGAACAATAAAATCCGCAGACTTATCTCATTATCAAGTACTTATCCTACCCTCAGGCGGTTACTTGGATGTACTTGGGAAAAAAGGGGCTGACAACTTAAGAGCCTGGGTGAAACGAGGTGGTGTTTTAATCACGCTAGGTAGTGCAACAAAATTTGCAGCTGATAGCTCAATCGCTCTACTAGACATTAAAAGAGAGCGGGCGTTTAAAACTAAAGAGGACATAGAATCACAAATTCCAGAGAAAGAAAAAGAAGACTCTATGACTGATGGTCAGTTGTTTACTACGAAATCGGACTTAGTTGAAGCAACCGAAAACCTCAAAGATAAGCCCGACTATGTTGCGGGTGTATTGGCAAATGTTGAAGTAGATCAGGAACACTGGCTCACAGCAGGTGTAAATGAAAAATTAGTGGCCATTGCTTATGGAAACGATATTTACACACCAATAAAATTACAATCAGGTAAAAACCTCGCATGGTTTTCTGGAGCCGAAAATGTCTTAGCCAGTGGTTATCTTTGGGAAGAGAACAAGAAACAATTAGCTTATAAACCTTTTCTTGTTCACCAACCCATGGACAAAGGTATGGTGATAAGTTTTACCCAAGACCCAACAACCAGAGCATACCTGGATGGATTAAATATCATGTTAATGAACAGCATTTTTAGAGCTGCAGCCCACGCATCATCACAAAGATAATATTAAAACCCTGATAATAAGGAGTCATTAATAGTGGGATTACTTTTCTACTGTTAATGACTCTCTCATTTTTAGTTTGAATCTTTTTAATATACTGAAATATCAGTTACGTCTCCCTAAAAAATAGCAAAATAGGAGCATCCGCATTGCTTCAATCGTTTCAATTCACTTCTTCCCAAAGAAATACATCACTTACACTTCCTCACAAATTCCGACAGTTTTTGCACACTTGTGTTACTGATTTGAACATAAATAATCAGCACAATAAGCGTAACTAAACTGTAACAAACAAAAACGATAGGAATCACTATGACAACGACAGGAATAAATAAAACAAAAAATCAAAAGAACTATTTGACTACCCTCGCAAGTGCAGTAATTTTCAGCTTAAATGCAATGCCAAACATCTCTTTTGCACAAACAGAGAAAAATAATGAAAATGCTGACTCTTCACCCGAAATCATTGAAGTAATTGGTAGACGCAATCAAGCCAATAGCGAAATGACAGAAGAAACGGAGCAACTAATGAGTGTTGCTGGTACTGGCAACGATCCTCTCAACGCTGTCTATAGCTTGCCGGGTATTGTATACGCTGGTGGTGATACTGGTTCACCTGCAATACGAGGCTCTTCGCCTGATGACAATGCCTTTTATATTGATGATATGCCAGCTGGTTACATTTTTCATTTATTTGGTGACAGCATTTTTAATGAAAACCTCATTCGAGATTTCAGCTTATACCCTGCCGCTTTTGGTAGTGAATATGGCAATGCCACTGGCGGTGTTTTTGACGTTAAACTAAGAGACCCAAGCCATCAAGATATAGAGGCAACAATCGATTTAAGTATGCTAAAAAGTGGGGTTATGGTGGAAGGCTCTGTTACAGAAAACTCTGCGTTTTACTTATCTTACCGTCGCAGTCAAATTCACTTATTTTTACCTGAAGGTGAAGAAGATGAAGGTTACACCATTTTTAAAGCCCCCATCAGTGATGATTATCAAGCCAAATACCAATGGCTACTTGGTGATGCTCATAAACTTACTTTCAGTGCGACTGGCGCTAGTGATACAGGTGGCGTCAACATTTCAGAAAACTCTGAGGATGGTAGAATTGACCCTGATAGCATTGGTGATTTAGAAATAACAACTCGCTTTGATAACCAAAATATTTCATGGCAATACTATGGTGATGATCACAAAATGATGCATTTAGTCGTAGGGCATAATGTCAATAAAACCGAAGAGAAATTTGGTGATGGGCAATTTGTTAACGTAGAAGAAGAAAGCTTTGATCTCAGATTTTTCTATCAATTAGCTTGGTTAGAAGATCATAAACTCGGCTTTGGCATTGATTACAGCAAATCAGAGGCTGATTATAGCTTTGATATTATTCCTTACTACTGCACAGAGTTTGATAGCGACTGTCGTCAACATAAAGGTGATCGAATTCAAGATATGGCTTCATTGACGAATCAAAACATTGCAATTTATTTGGATGAAACTTGGGACATAAATAGTAACTGGCAATTAGTTTTAGGCGTTCGTGGTGAACGTAATGACTATACCGAACAAAGTTTTGTTCACCCAAGGTTTGCACTGAACTGGCTAGCGAGTGATAGCTTAACTATAAAGGCCAAAGCAGGTACTTATAGTCGTTTTCCCGATATCGATACTGCAATTAAGAAGCTAGGTAATCCGAAAATAGAATCGCCAATAGCAACACATTACTCACTGGGTTTTGAGTATGACGTAAATGGTCTATGGTTTACCTCAATTGATATCTACCAAAAAGTATTATCTGATCTACCGCGTTCAACGGACGAGCTTACCATTAATCCAATTACTGGCGAAGATGTTCATTACACTGCGGACACGTCAGGCACTGCTCACGGTATTGAATGGTTGGTAAAACGGGCACGTCAAAATGGCTGGTTTGGCTGGGCATCATTGAGTTGGTCTAAAAGTGATCGCACCGATGATTTGACCAACATAACCAGTGATTATTATCTTGATACGCCGCTTGTTGCCAATGTTGTTGCTAACTATGAATTAAACGAACGTTGGGACTTTGGCTTGCGTTTTACTCTGCGAAGTGGCGCCAAGTATACTCCTATAACAGGTCTTCGAGATAATCCTGATTATGATGATCATTATTTGCCTAATTATGGTGAAGTAAATTCAGAAACTTTGCCTGTATATCATCGCTTAGATTTAGAAGCGAACTATAAAACCCTTTATTGGGGTTACGATGCCCAGTGGACATTTGCAGTCATCAACGCAATGGCACAAAAAAATGTATCAGGTTATTACTATGAGCCAGAAGATAATGATAGCCCAACTAAATTCACCGTTAGCGGCGAAGAAGATATAGGAATATTTCCTTATATCGGTTTAAAAATGACTTTTTAAAAACGAGTACCAATTTATTACATTTTAATTCAGAAACAGACTTGCCATATTTGATGAAAAAGATAAGCTAATCGCATGTATGAAATTTTCAAGAAAAGCTGTTTGCTCATGCTGGTTACCACCCTATTGAGTGCTTGTAGTACAGCATCATTTACTGACTTATTTAGTAATTATAATCAGCAGATGCATGAGGTAAAGCAAGCGCAACAACAGGGTGATTTTCAACAAGCCATTAGCTTAATCCCCACAAGGAATCCAAGTAATAATAGCTACAATTTAAGCCTGTTAGAAAAAGCGCGTTTAGAGTACTTAGCTAACAACTACAAGCAAAGCCAAGAAGACTTTGCGCAAGCCTATCAACTAGTTCAGCAGGCTCAACATGCCGCAAAAGTAGAGTTAAGCAGAGGTGTTGAAAATGTTACTGCTGTAATGAGTAACGATAATGCTATTCGATATGATATTCCATTGTACGAGCAAGGCATGCTGCATAGTTACCAAGCACTAAATTATATCGCCCAGCAAAATTTTTCTGGTGCACTGGTTGAAGTACGCCGAGCAAATTTGGTGCAAGAGCAAGCCTTAACAACCAATGCCAAAAGTATTTATCGTTATCAAGAGGAAATGGCAGAGCAAGGCTTAAATATGACTGAGTTTTCTCGTCAATATCCTGCTATGGACAATACTATTGGCAATATTAAGAATGGTTTTCAAAATGCTTACACTTTTTATTTGTCTGCTTTACTTTATGAAGCCGCAGGCCAAAGTAATGATGCCTATATTGACTATAAAAAAGCGTTAGAAATTTACCCTGACAATAGCTACTTGCAGCAAGATGTATGGCGCTTAGCAAACACTCTATATATGAGTGACGATATAGCTCTATTGAAAGCGACTTTACCGCAATCAATCACTAACAAATATGTTAATTCAGGTCAGGGGCAAGTAATCTTTATTGTTGAAAATGGCATAGTGGCGGCAAAACAAGAAATAGCAATCAATCTGCCTATTTTTACTAGTCACGATAATATGCATTTTTACAGTGTTGCTTTACCTAGCTATCAGAATAACTTACAACATCATTCGCCATTAAGCGTGAGTTACCAAAACAAAAGTTATCAATCTGAAGAAATTGTTCGTTTGCAATCTTTAGCTGCCAAACAGTTAAAAGATCAATTACCCATGATAGTGACAAGGCAAGTAGTTCGCCTAATTGCTAAAGAAGAAATAAGACAACAAATGGAGCGTAAAGGAGGCGATGTCGGTAACATTTTTGCCAGTATTTATAATATAGCAACAGAAAAGGCCGATACTCGCAGTTGGAGTACCCTTCCTGACAGCATTCAAATATTGCGATTGAACCTGCCTACTGGAGAACATCAACTTATGCTCAATATAAATGGGTCAAACCAACAGGTTACGGTATCCGTTAGGCCAAATAAAATCACCTTGGTTAAATTAACAACTATCGGAACTTATAATCAATACCAAACCTATAATCTATAAACTGTACAACTTTGGAGTTTTATCATGAACAACAAATACCCTGTTATGCTAGTACTTATTGTTACAGGATTTTTCATCACCGCATGTAAAAATGTACCACCTGTAACTTCTGGCATTGGTAGCAGCCAAATAACGCCAGCACAACAATATAGCGAACATCTACAAATAGACAATGAACAATTAGCAGCAAAGCTTTATATAAGCGATATTAAATCACGCACCAATAATGATTTATTACAGCTTAACTTAACGCTTACCAGTCGTTATGAAAAGTCGCTGCAATTGCAATACCAATTTCAATGGTTTGATAAAGACGGCTTTGCCATCGAAGCAGGAAAAAGTCCTTGGCAAGCACTTGAGTTACACGGTATGCAAACAGCAACAGTTGCAGGTTTAGCCCCGTCAACCAAGGTATCAACATTTAGTATTTATGTGCGTGAAGTACCTGAAAAGTTTTTTAAGTTTTAATTGAAATTACAAAGTAATAAGGAAAAATAATGAAAAAGATAATTTTAGCAACCACTCTAGTTGCCCTAGTTGCAGTAGCTGGCTGTACCAACAAGTCCGTAGTTCGTTATGGCGATGCCACTGCAGTAGAAACCAACGATATTAATTTTGGCTCTACTGATTTACAAAAAGTTGCAGGGCAAATGACAGACTCTTTATTACTATCGCCTGTTGTTGGCACATTAACAGCCAACACTAGACCAATTTTGTTTGTAGAAAGTATTAAAAATAAAACCAGTGAACATATAGATACTGAATCAATCACTGATTCTATTTCAACTAAATTATTACGCTCGGGTAAATTCCGCTTTGTTGACATGGGGCGTGTTGCAGCGGCAAGTGATCAATTAGACTTCCAACAAAACAGTGGCTTGGTTGACACCAGTAAAGCAGTAGCTTTTGGTCAACAAGTTGGCGCGCAATACATGCTTTATGGCAACCTTGCTAGTATCGTAAAATCAAATAAAGATAAGTCTGATGTTTATTATAAATTCACTCTGCGCTTAATGGATTTACAAAGCGGCTTAGTTGAATGGGCTGACGAAACTGAAATTCGCAAAACCAAAGGCAAAGAATTTATTAGCTGGTAGGAGGTAGTATGAAAGCACTAACTCAAAATAGTTTCGCATTATTGGCAGTATTGTTAATGCTTTGTAGCACTACTAATGTTTATGCTGACTATGATAGAAACAAAGCCGTGCCCGTAGAAAAAGTGCTGTTTGGCAACGTGGTTTCTATTCGTAACATTACCCAAGAAGAGCTAATACACGATAAAAAAAATGGTTGGCATACTTTTGGAGGAGCACTCATTGGTGGCGTTATTGGTAATCAATTTGGCGGTGGTAGCGGCAAAGATGTTGCTACCATATTAGGCGCAATTATTGGAGGTTCAATAGCAAATAATCGTCATAACCAACCTAAAAAAGTGCTCATACGTCTAGTTGAATTAATGATTCAAGTGGAAGACGCTGAACAATTTATGGTAATTCAAGATTTTGATAATCAAATGATATTTCATGCAAAAGATAAAGTTAGAATGATTTATTTAGCCAATAATACAGTAAGAGTAGATAAACAGCGGTAGGGTCTGTTGAACTTTTCTGATTATTTTTTCAGCAGCTTATTAGCCTTTTATACAAGGCTGAGCATATGCATCGTAGTTGTTCTACTTTAATATGCGATAACGCAGTAGAAATGGCTAATAAACGCTGTCCTTAAGATTCGTTTAAATGCTTCTTGCTCTTTGTTGCGAGGAATTTACATAGAACAACTATGCTACATTCCTAGCGCCGTGACCAAAAAGCATTTAATTCGAACAAAATTTAAACATAAAAGTTCAAAAGCCCCTGGTTTTTCCTTACACTTTTTAAACACTTTCGTGCCAATGAGCCAATAACAAGTGAGTTACATTGTGGTAACATATTTCCACTTTTGTAACTTACGTTTATTTCTCACTATGTTGCTCCCCAAATTTAAACTTTCCCTCATAAAACATGTAATTTCATGTTTACTTGCCGTTATTTATTTTACAGTAACGACAACAAGCTATGCAGTTCAAGAAAATAATGACATACCTGGCAGTGCTAATTCACCCATAGTAAAAGATGCTTTTGAATGGCAATTCATGGTGGATTTTTCTCTTGTTGATACTCAAATATTACTCGCAGATGTAGAGCAAACTGAGCCTTGGGATTATTTCCAGTTAGGTCTGTTACTTGATATGTCCTACAAAGGCTTTTTCATACAAACTAACTCGAGGCGTTCTACTGCGGCATTGGGAAGTGCTGAACTTGGGTACCAAATTACTGTACAAAACGATTGGCAACTCGATGTCATACTCAAAGCCTATATTAACGGTTACTCTCCTGATGCCATTATCAAAGATCAGGATCAAGATATTCCACAATTATCGGGACTAAATGACCGTAATCCTGCAGGTGGAATAGCATTACGTTATTCACGCTTTTTTGATGATGCTATTTTTTATATTGACCTTGCTGCAGCTCATGCCGGTGAAAATGAGCAAGGTGGTGATACTACCGGTTTAATCATAGACAGTTTTTATAGCTATTTGCTTCCTTATCGCAACTGGGATATTTATCTTAACGCTGGCTTGACTTATTATGATCAAGCTCTTGTTGATTACTATATTGGTATTAATGCTGACGAAGTGACCAGTAATCGACCTTTATATAAGGCTGATAGTGGCTTTCGTGGACAACTAGAAGTCTATGCACAATATCCTTTATCACAAAGTTGGTCTTTTAATGCGGGGATCACGCAAAGTATTTATTCTAAAGATATAAAACAAAGCCCTTTAGTTGACAAGAATACATTAACCCAATTAATGATTGGAGTACTTTATGTGTTCTAGCATTAGCAAAGGAATTGCTCTGCTTGTTTTTATATCGTTTATCGGTTTTATTCCCATGACAACAGGGGAAGAGAAAGCAACGATTACTGATAAAATAGAATTTAAGGTGCAACCACAACAATGCGTTACCTTACGCCAAGGACGAGATTGCTTTGCAACTATTACAATGCAGTGGCAAAAACATTCCGAACAACCGCTGTGCCTTTATCAAGTAAATAAACAACAACTCAATAGCAAACAACAATTAAGGTGCTGGAAAAAAAACCACCAAGGGCAAGTAAAAATAGAGTTTGAGTCTAGCGATAACCTAACTTATCAACTTCGCACTCAACAAGGTGATCACTTAATTGCTGAAACTGAAGTTGTGGTGAGTTGGCTGCATAAAAATACAACCAGAAGACGTCGTTGGCGTTTATTTTAGTCGTGTTGAGTCAAAGGTGAAAGATATGAGTACTATTTTATTAGTTGAAGATGATATCAGTTTAGCTAACTGGGTTTGTGAATTCTTAACCGAGCAAGATTTTAATGTCATTCATCTTGCTCGAGGTGATCTCGTTCTAGACAAAATAAAGGCAGAAACTATAGATTTAGTCTTGCTTGATGTGATGTTGCCGGGGTTGAATGGTATTGAAGTTTGTCGCCTTATTCGTCAGTACTGTCAGGTGCCTATTATAATGTTAACAGCCAGAGCTGATGAATTTGACGAAGTCATAGGACTTGAAGCAGGCGCAGATGATTATGTTATTAAGCCAGTTAGACCTAGAGCTCTATTGGCCAGAATAACAAGACAATTATCAAATCAACAACAAGAAACGCCTTCAAACAATATACTAACTTTCGGTGAGTTAACCATTAACCAAGAGGCTAAGCGTGTCACTTACTTTAATCAAGAAGTAGAGCTTTCGACGAGTTTATTTTCCTTTTTAACTTTTTTAGCCGAAAGAGCGGGTAGCGTAGTTGATAGAGATTCAGTTTTTATGGCGCTAAGAAAACGTGAATATGACGGTCTAGATAGACGATTTGACGTGATGTTATCTAATTTAAGAAAAGCATTTAATGACGACCCGCTCAAGCCGAAAAAATTCAAAACCGTATGGGGGAAAGGCTATTTGTTTGTTGGTGATGCCTGGGGACAAGATAGCCAAGTAGGCCAAAGCCAAAACTCCAATAAGGAAGAAAGCTAACAATGCGAGGCCTTTATCTAAGTATTATTTTTACTGTACTAGGCTCGCTTTTTTTTGTAGGTTGGGGGTTGGATAAACTTGCAGAGCATGCTGAATCAAGTCAAGAGAATAATCAAGAAAATCAGGTTACGCTGCTATATCGACAATTAGCGCAAGGTTTGGCCCTGCAATTAAATAAGCTACCAGAAAAAGCGTTAATAGAAAAAGTAAGTCAATTCCAACAACAATACAAAATCACTACTCACCTAGTCTTAAGTAATGATATTGCCTTACCGAGCACTTTGTTGACTCAATTAGAGCATAACAGAGGGCTTCTGCTCGCGTCACAAAGTGATCAATATTTATTGCGTAAACTTGAGCAACACCCCACTTATATGCTGCAACTCAATTTCCCTTTAGAGCAAGAAGAAAATCAGCCCTTTCACTTCATGTTAACCCTAGCCTTATACATAGGCATTTGTGCCATCGTTATTTTGTGGGTTTTTCCTTTAAGTAGACGGTTATTTTTATTGAATAATGCAGCAGCAAAAATTGGCGATGGCCAACTAAATGTTCGCATCACACCCAGCCGCTTTTCTTACATAAAAATGCTAGAAAAAAGCTTTAATAACATGGCCAGTCAAATTGAGAAACTGGTCGCAGATAACAAAATCCTTGCCCGTAGTTTATCTCATGATATTCGCACACCAATTGCTTGTCTTCGTTTTGGTTTAGAAGCCGCCATTGATTGCAAAACATTAGAGAAAAAAGATAATTATCTCACTCGCATGGATGGTGAGTTAACTAACATGGAAGAGATGACCAGTGCTTTTCTCGAATATGCGTCAATGGAGCGTCAAGCTTTTCACTTGAAAAAACAAACGATTGATGTAAATGAACTGATAAACTCAGCCATCAATGACTGTCAAATGCTAGCTAAACAAAAAAATATGATCGTTAAACTAATATCAACTAGATCAACTATTAACTACTCCCTTGATTACCACTGGTTCTATCGCGCTTTAATTAATTTGATAAGCAACGCGATTGGCTTTGCGAGCAAACAAGTATTATTAAACTTAAGTTTGAATGACAAAGCAATGATATTGACCATCGAAGATGATGGTAAAGGTATTGCTACCGACAAGCTTGATGTTATCTTTACTCCATTTGTTAAGCTTGAGGCTGAGCGCTCACGTGAACAAGGTCACTTTGGACTAGGGCTAGCTATTTGCGTAAAAGTAACAGACTGGCACCAAGGTACCATTACTGCAAGCAATGGTGAGCAATTGTCGGGCGCATGTTTTACGTTAACCTTTCCTATCAATACCTAGCACTAGCCCAATTCTATTTCATAATTATTGCTTTAGTTATTGCTTTAGTTATTGCTGTGATTATTGCCGTGATAGTTTTGTGATAATTATGTAATCAAACCGTGATAAATCCGTGATCTTGTCGCAATAACTCTTCCTCATACTTTCTCTTGAACTTAACAAACATTAAGAGAAGGTACGATCATGAGAACATCAAAAAGAATGAATACATTAATTAGTGCAAGTGTTTTGGTTGTAGCTAGCGCTTCAACTCTGGCGCAAGATCTATCAATCACAGTAACAAATCTAACCCAAGGGTTATACTTCACGCCAATTCTAACTTCAGCTCATACTAGTGATAGTCATATTTTTATGTCAGGTGCAGCAGCAACAGCTGAATTGCAAGCGATGGCAGAAGGTGGAGATATTTCTGGCTTAGTTAGCATACTATCAAATGCTGAAGCCAATACTAATGAAAACCCCGCAGGAGGTTTATTAGCACCTAGCATGTCAACAACTTATACGTTAACAAACGACAGTGCCAATACTCATTTATCACTGGTTACCATGATTCTACCGTCAAATGATGGCTTTGTTGGTTTAGATAGCTGGGAGATTCCTACCGAGGCTGGCACATACACTATCAATTTAAATGCTTACGATGCGGGTACTGAAGCCAACAATGAATTAGTTAACGGTGGTGGTGCTCCTGGTGTATTAGGTATTCCTGCTGCACCAGGTGGTGATGCAGGTACAAATGGTATGGGTGTTACCGATACGGAAAGCAATACCATGATACATATTCACCGAGGAAATCTAGGTGATGATATGTTGGATGGTGGTAAAAGTGATTTAAACAATAGTATTCATCGTTGGTTAAACCCTGTAGCCAAGCTAACTATTACCATTCAATAAGGAGAAGCACATGTTGACCTTTTCTTTCATTAAATACATTAAAGTAATTGCAGCAACGACTTGCCTGTTACTTTTATCCGCCTGTGGAAGCGACAACGATAATGATGTTGAAATGCCTGACCCGATTCCAACACCCACAGAATACAGTTACGCCATTACAGTAACCAATTTAACTTACGCGCAACCTCTTTCTCCCGTTGCTGTCGTTTTACACAGCGATAGCAAAATGTGGATGACAGGTGAGGCAGCCTCTCAAGCATTAGAGAAATTAGCTGAAAGTGGTGATAATAGTGATTTTATTTCAGATAGTAATGTTCTTGCCTCAAACTCGGGTGATGGTGTTGTTATGCCTGGCTTAGCGGACACTATTGAAGTAATCACAACAGACAGAAATGCAACTTTTTTCACTGCAGCGACAATGTTGGTGAATACAAATGACGCTTTCACGGGTCTTACTGGAGTAGATATATCTTCTATGGCAATAGATGACGTTAAATCATGGAACTTAAACGTTTATGATTCAGGCACTGAAGCCAACAGTGAAGCTGTAGGTACAATCCCTGGCCCAGCAGACGATGGCACTGGTTTTGATGCCGCCAGAAACGATGTTGACTTTGTTGCACTTCACTCAGGTGTTGTTAGCCAAGATGACGGATTATCTAGCTCAGTTTTAACACAGGCTCATCGTTTTGATAATCCTGCAATAAAATTAACTATAACTCGAACAAAGTAGCATGAACTTGGCCAATGGTTGAAGTTCATCCATTGGCCAAAACATGAAAGATAACGTTTTAATAGTTGAAGATGAATTCGATATTGCCAATTTAATTCAAGTACATTTATCCGAATTAGATATAAATAGCGATATATGCTGTCATGGGCAACAAGGGCTTGAACAAGCGCTTAAACAAAATTATGAGCTAATTATGCTAGATGTCATGTTACCAGGAACCAACGGTTTAGACATTTGTCGCCAAATTCGTCAAGAAAAACCGCTGCAAGCAATTTTAATGCTTACCTCAAAGACATCTGAAACAGACAGAATACTCGGCCTTGAATTAGGGGCTGACGATTACATGACAAAACCCTTTAGCATCAGAGAATTACAAGCAAGAGTTCGAACTCAATTAAGGAGAGCTCATGCGTTAACGGATCGAAGTAATGCTGTTGAAACTGAACATAACATTAACAATGACAAGCGAAACAATAGCAGTACGTGCATTGGAAAACTATTAGTTGACCAGCGTTATCACCAAGTAACGTATAAAGATAATGCCATTAACTTAACGTCTACTGAGTTTGAATTACTTGATTTTTTATGTAAAAACCCTGATCAAGTATTTTCTCGCGCCCAGTTACTAGACGGAGTATGGGGCTACAATCATAGTGGTTATGAACACACGGTAAATTCTCATATAAACCGTTTACGAAATAAACTAGAAGAAAACTGCGCTGAGCCAAAAATAATTCAAACTGTCTGGGGTGTAGGCTATAAGCTCAATTCTGCCGGCGTTTATTAACTAATGTGTATGAATCAATGTATGTTAAACAATAGTAATTTTTAAAAAGAGCTTATCCATGAATTTTTCACTTTACCAACGACTCGCTTTATCAGTATGTTGTGCTTTCATCATCATTGCATCATTACTTTTTTATTGGAGTAACTCTTTAGCTGAGCATTCAAAGTTTCAAGCTGAACAGAAACTACATAGTCAACTTGCTGAGCACTTAGCTCATGATAATCCGCTTTTGCAAGATGGTGTATATGATAAAGAAGCATTGAAGAATCTATTTCATACCTTAATGCTTTTAGGTCCTGCGTTTGAGTTTTATTTTCTTGATCCCGCTGGCAATATTATTACCTATTCTGCTGATGTCAGTAAAATTAAGCGCCAAAAAATTGAATTAAGCCCACTGGTTAATTTGATCTCAAATCCTGATACCGTACCTATTTTTGGTGACGATCCTCGTAGTCTAAACAAACAAAAAATATTCTCTGCTGCTCCCATATATCGTGGTGATAATTTACAAGGTTATTTATATGTCATTATTGGGGGTGAAATTTATGACTCTATCTTTAGCCAAGTAAAAAATGATGAGCACTTACAACAATATGGCGCCTTATTTATTGGCGCTTTATTACTGCTTTTACTAATTCTATTGGCTATATTTCGTTATTTTACCGCGCCTATTCAACAGCTAGCAAGTGAGATCAAAGCCATTAACAAGGTGAACTTTGACCAATCTAAAGTAGCATTAACTCACTGGAATGATCCTGAAAATAATGAAGTACACATGCTTGGCTCAACATTCAATGCCATGGTTAAACAAATAAATCAGCAATTTTCTCAATTAACAGAGAATGACCGTATTAGAAGAGAACTACTAGCCCATTTGTCTCATGATTTACGTACACCACTTGCCACTATGCAAGGCTATCTTGAAACCATGACAATCAAAGGTGAAACACTAGCGGTATTAGAACGTGCAGATTATTTAGCTACAGTGCAACGAAATGGCATGCAATTAAAACGTCTAATTGATCAAATATTTGAATTGGCTCACTTAGAAGACGGTCAAGTGGCTGTTAGCCTTGAAACCTTTGCTGTTGGTGAGTTACTCCATGATATTATTGCAAAATTTTCACTTAAAGCAAAACAGAAGAATATTAGTTTACGATTACAGCCACAACAGTGCCGCTTTATTGTTTATTCAGATATAGCCAAACTGGAACGCATTATCACTAATTTGCTCGAAAATGCTATTAGACATACCAATGAAGGTGGTGAAATTGCAATTATTGTTAGTCAGCTATCAGATAAAATAAAAATTGCGGTAACAGATAATGGCTCGGGTATCAGTAAAGAAGATATTGCTTATATTTTTGATGCTAGATACCGTGCTAGTAATGCGGTTGAAGATAATACACCTCATACAGGACTGGGCTTAGCCATCAGTCAAAAACTGAGCAAAATTTTAAATTCAGAACTATCCGTTGAAAGTAAATTAGGTCAAGGCAGTAGTTTTTATTTATCTTTGCAGTTGGTTAACCATTAAGCCACTAATATTGATTTTGTGCAGTCAAAGCTAAAATATTTTCTTGGGCATCCACTAATTGTTGATTAACCACCTTATGATGTTTAACGGCTTGCTCTAGTGCAATATGACATATCGAACTATTTTGCTCTGCAATCATAATATTATTCTTACCTTCAATAATAGCCTGCACAGCGGCAACACCCATTTTTGTTGCCAGCAATCTATCTTTAGGTACTGGCGAGCCACCACGCTGAATATGCCCTAATACACACGCAGTACAATCAATGCTGGCAGCTACTTTTAATTCTTTAGCAAGCTCTATAGCGCCACCTGGCCATAAGTTTTCAGCAATCACAATAATATAACTGCTATGGCGATTTTCTTGGGCATTTTTAATTTCAAAAGCAAGTTGTTGGAGCTTGGCCTGTTTATCATCAACCGAGAAGTTTTCAAAGGACAGTACTTGCTCTGCACCACACGCGATTCCAACATTAAAAGTTATATGGCCACTATGACGTCCCATTAACTCAACAATAAAAATACGTTCAAATGCATCGGCAGTATCACGAATTTTGTCAATGGCTTCTATCGCGGTATTAACTGCGGTGGCAAAGCCGATAGTAAAGTCTGTGCAATCAAGGTCATTATCTATCGTTCCTGGGATACCAATCAATTGCCCATGCCAGTATTCTTTTAACGCCAACAATCCATTAAAAGAACCATCCCCACCAATAACAATCAAGGCATCAATATTTTCTAAAGTTAATGTTTTAGCTGCTTGTTTAATACCTTGCTTGGTTAACATTTCTGCGCAACGGGCGCTCTTCAAAATAGTGCCGCCACGATGAATGATGTTATTAACATCATCTAAGGTTAAGGGCTTCGCTTGCCTAATATTGTCATTACAAATAAGACCATTAAAACCATGATAAAAACCCACAACCTCTGTTTGGTAATGATGCGCTGCGAGTACAACAGAACGAATGGCTGCATTCATCCCTGGAGCATCTCCGCCACTGGTTAAAACCGCAATACGCTTTATATGAGTCATGTTGATTGTCCATCTGTTCAAGCTAAAACAATTAAAAAAGCTGTACCTATTAAAAACGATACCTATAAAAACTATATCACCACCATTAGCCTTTATCACTGATCCCTAACAACTTTTGTAAATTTACAAAGCGATAGCCTTGGTTTTTATAATGCTCAATAATCGCAGGTAAAGCATCAACCGTGTTTTGTCTATCTCCCCCACTATCATGCATCAAAGTAATCATTTCAGAATGTTGATGATTTATTATTTCATTTTGAATATGCTCAACACTATTAGTTTCGGGATTCCAATCACGAGAATCTACCGACCACAACATGACTTTCATGCCTTTTTGTTCAAGAAAAGAAACTTGCTCATCGCTAATTTCCCCATAAGGTGGCCGATAAAATCTAGGAGTTATACCGAGTAAGGATTGTACTTGTTCATTGGTTTTCAATACTTGCTGTTGCCAAAGAATTTCTGTCGAAAAATCAGCACTGTGTGGATGGTTCCAACTATGATTAGCAACTGTGTGCCCAGCTAAAAATGCACGCTCTATTACACTTATATAGCTTGCCAAACGTGCCCCCTGCCAAAAGAAGCTGGCCTTAACATCAGCTTGTTCTAATACATCAAGAATCTTTTCCGTGTACTCTGATGGCCCATCATCAAAGGTTAAGGCAATCAATTTTTCTTCGTTGTAACCTTCTAAAAAATAACTTCCAAAAAACTTATTTGCTTGGCGAGTTAGTTCACTCACTTTCACTTGGTTATCAACATCATCAGTGCGCACATACTGCTCTAATTTATGAGCTGTATTTGAAGGTGAATCAAACCATGATGTAAAAACCTCGCTCATCAAACCTATTGTATTGCTCGCATTACTGCCCGGATAATAATTAAAATGTTGACCAACTAAATAATATCCCACTGGAGCTGCTATACCATCAGACTCAAACCAATCATTGTGCATTGAACCATCATTAAGCGCGACTTTAACTTCTGATAAAGCTTCAGCTAATTCTTTTTCGTCTAAAATTACATTTTTGTATAGCGTATCTACCTCAAAAGCATCTTCAACAAAATGTAGCGCTAAACCTTGAGCAATAATGTCATTAAACAAACTGGTTTCATTAGTTTGTTTTGCTCGTTCGCTAATATAAAAAAAGCTTAATATTTTTTGAACAAAATACTCATCCATAACGATAATGTCATTAGGGAAAGTTACTTGCAGTTGTTCATTCTCTTTTTGAGTAAATTTAATATCACTGTGAGAATCATTAGTAACAGGATTGAATACAATACTTTTATTTTTAAAAGACGATAGCGATAAATTAAAATGCTTATTTAATGCACTATTTATTGCTAATAAATTACTTAAAATAGCTTCAATATCGGCCTCTGACATTTCAGCATCAACCGGCCAATATGCTTTAAATGACAATTCTGCCAAACCTTCTAGCTCAAGAAGATCATAACTGCGATCATCTTGAGTTATAGTTGTATTTATTACGGCTGTATCGGGATGTTCTTCATTATTGGCTTTCCTTTGGTCTGCATTATTACAACCTAAGAGTGCAATAGAGGTGATGATTAAAAATGAAACAAGGGAGTTAGGTATTTTCCTAAACATATATTTATTTTCCATAGTCAGACTAAAAGACAGCGCTGTCTTTTAGTCTATATAAAGAAAACATTAATTGCAGCAATTATATAAAAGGGAATAAATTTTAGCTTATGAATAACTTACCGAAATGGGAATAGTTAACACTTTACGTCCTTGATGTTTTAACCAGAAATATATAGCTGCAAAACACAACAATGCAGCAGAAATTGAAATGCTCGCCATCATAGGAGCTACGAAAAAGTTGCCCACTTGAAAGCACAAAGTTGCCATTAAATAAGCGAGTAAGAAACTCCAAATGGCAGCAAAACCAGCCCAACGACTGCCTACTTCATTTTTTATCGCTCCCATAGCAGCAACACAAGGAGTATACAAAAGAATGAAGAGTAAATAGCTAAAAGCCCCTAGTTGACCAACAAAAGCAGCTTGCATTATTTGGTATGTACTTAACTCAACGTCTTGTTCTATAGCCACCGCTTCTAAATCACTTAAATCTCCAACATCAATGCCTAAAGGATCATCAGGAGCAATACCCAACAAGTTTTCTTTAATACTCGCAGTCGCTTCATCCCAGCTTGCAAGAATTGACGGTTCACCTTCGTCGGCACCATCTGTAGGAGAGTATAAGCTGTTAAACGTTGCAACAAGCACTTCCTTAGCAAAAATTCCGGTTATAATGCCCACACCCGCTTGCCAATTTTCTTCTTTGATTCCCATCGGTGCTAAAATTGGCATAACTACTTGTGCACTTTGGCTCAAAATTGATTTTTCACTGTCTTGATGACCAAAACTGCCATCTGTACCAATTGAGTTTAAAAAATTAAGTAAACACACCACTATTACGATGGTTTTACCTGCACCAGTAACAAAGCCGTACGTGCGCTGCCAAACGCGCTTACTGATTGCACCAATATGCGGAACTTCATAAGGTGGTAATTCCATAATATTAAGAGAGCTGGTACCCGAAAGAACTGTATGTTTCAGTAGGAAACCTGTAAATATAGCCGCAGCAATACCAATTAAATACAAAAGAAAAACTAAATTTTGACCACTTTCCGGAAAAAATGCCGCTGCAAATAAAGCATATACAGGCAAACGAGCACCACATGACATAAAAGGTGCCATCATCACAGTCGTTATACGTTCTCTTTCACTATCAAGCACACGAGCTGACATTACCGCTGGCACAGTACAGCCAAAACCAACAATTAGAGGAACAAACGCTTTACCCGGCAAGCCAATTTTTTGCATTAAACTGTCAACAACAAATGCTGCTCGAGCTAAATAACCAGAGTTCTCTAATAATGACAAACCTATAAATAAGCAGGCGATAACAGGAATAAAGGTTGCTACTGTTTGGATTCCGCTGCCGACACCTTCTACTATAGTGAGAATCCATTGAGGTAAATTCAAAGGCTCAAGTAAATAAAGCGGATATGAAACAAATAAAGTGCCACTAAGAATATCGAAAAAATCAATAAAAGCACTGCCAACATTAATGGCAAACATGAACAATAAGTACATCATGCCTAAAAATATCGGAACGCCTGTAATAGGGTGCAATGCAATATTGTCTAGTGAATCTGATATGCGGGCTTCGCCACCAGTGACACTAACCCTTGCGAGAATATCCCCCACATAATCTTGTCTGGCTTGAATGGCTGACGTATTTTCTGTTTTCTGTTCTTGTTTAGTTGTTAATTTCGTTTGCAAAGAACAGGCTAATAATTTTTGCTCTACAACGGCAAGTGATTTTTTGTCTTGGGCGCTGATAGCGACAACAGGGCATCCTAATTCAGCACTGAGTTTGTCAATATCAACCCATTGATGCTTTTGTCTATCCATTTTATTCAACACAACTATCATAGGTACACCTAATTCAAGTAGTTGAGTAGTCAGATAGAGTTGACGACTTATTTGATTGATATCAACGACATTAATCAAACAGTCAATATCATTTTTCTGAATAAATTGTTGTGAGATAGTTAAGTCTTGCCCTTGCTCACCACGTTGGGTTAATGAACTTAAGCCGGGTAAATCTGAAAGAAAGGCATCTACATTGTTTACCTGAACTTTTGATTTCTTCGCCGCAACAGTTACACCCGAAAAATTACCAACACTTTGCTTAGCAGTATTTTTCTGGCGAGAAGAGAATAGATTAAATAGCGTACTTTTGCCTGAATTAGCAAAGCCAACCAAAGCATAATGCTGACCTGAAGATGGTAACGTGCCTTCTGCACATGACGAAGAACTAGAACAACAACTCATGAAAAAAACTCATATAACATTTACTGAATGCGGATTTATTTAAAGTGTTGAACTAGAGTCCAACCAATAAAAATTAAGCGGTAGCAACTTGAATTTGCTCAGCGATAGAGCGTTGAATACTTATTTTTGTATTATGAAGTCGATATGCTAATGGGCCATTAAAGGGAGCTTTATGGGCTAAAGCCACTTCGGTACGCAAAGTAAAGCCTTGCTCTAATAATTGAGCCGATAGTGTTTCGTCAAGTGGTAGGGCACTAATTTTAACAACTTGATTTTTTGCTACATCAACTAAAGTCATTTCTTTACCTTATCGCTTCACCATCACTATATATTTTCAAATAAATAATGTGATCTGTAAAATACCTATGGAACATTCTCAAACGCCAACGCTGCTGATATACCTAGAACAATGTTCTAAAAGTTCTAAAAACAGAAAGTTAATGAGAATTACTATTATTTGCATTCTACGCTCAAACAAGCAAAGACACAATGAAAACAATTGTTATTTGCATCTTAGTTGATATTGATCAATGAAACGTTATCAGGGGCGTTTTCAATTCCTCTAATATACCCATGTTACCTCAAGGTGCGAGTTTCATGGGTATAAGTAACGGTTATGACTCTTCAGAGGGTTTTGCTCCTTCATTATCCAAAGAGTTTTGTTCTGACATAGACTCTAAAGTGGCTTTAGATAATTCAATATCCACTTGATCCACACGTTGTAAGCCCCTTGGGAGTTTATTCCCTCTGCGCCCTCTTTCACCGCGATAGTGGTCAATATCGGTTGCTTTTAAAGTTAGTTTACGACGTCCTGCATGAAGCGTTATCGAGGCACCATCTGGCACTATAGCAAGTAAAGTAACAAACTCTTCTCGAGCTTTTGCTCTTGCTGATGGAATATTAATAATTTTGTTACCCTTTCCTTTACTAAGAACAGGTAGGTTTTTCACTGGAAATACTAACATTCTCCCTTCAGTTGTAATAGCAAGGCAAGACTCATCATCAATGTTTTCTATTATCTGAGGTGTTAATACTTTCGCAGCCTGCGGTAAAGAAATCATCGCTTTACCATTTTTATTACGGCTAATCATGTCGCTAAAGCAACTCACAAAACCATAACCTGCATCACTTACTAACAAATATTTAGCATCGTCATTAGCCATTACACAATGAACAAAGTTTTCACCTGCACCTAAATTAAAGCGCCCCGTTAATGGTTCGCCTTGGCTTCGAGCTGTGGGCAACGTATGGGCATCGGTTGTGAATGCTCTACCAGCAGAGTCAATAAAAGCAACAGGTCGATTACTCCGTCCCTTGGCTGAGCATAAATAACTATCACCTGATTTATAACTTAATGCCGCGGCATCAATATCATGCCCTTTGGCACATCGAGCCCAGCCTTTATCTGATACCACCACAGTAACGGGCTCACTTGGTACAAGATCTTTTTCAGTTAACGCTTTTGATTCACTTCGCTCTACTAGTTTAGAGCGACGATCATCGCCATACTCTTTGGCTGCGCTAAGAATTTCTTTTTTCATCAGCGTACTCATGCGTGCTTTTGAATTAAGAATTTTTTCCAGATATTCTTGTTCTTCGCGCAATTCATCTTGCTCTGCACGAATCTTAACTTCTTCTAACTTAGCTAATTGTCTTAGTTTAATTTCTAAAATAGCGTGTGCTTGAATTTCAGATAAACTAAAACGAGACATCAATTCAGCTTTTGGATCATCATAACCTCGGATGATTTCAATCACTTCATCAATATTTAAATAAGCAACTAACAAACCATCAAGAATATGTAAACGGGCAAGCACTTTATCTAATCGATATTGCAAACGTCGGCGTACTGTTTCACGTCGATATTCAAGCCATTCAGATAAAATTTCTCTTAGGTTTTTTACCGCTGGGCGATTATCTAAGCCGATCATATTAATATTTACACGATAGCTTTTTTCTAAATCAGTACTGGCAAACAAATGCTGCATTAGTTGTTCAATATCAACACGATTAGAGCGAGGAACAACCACCAAACGTACAGGGTTTTCATGATCAGATTCATCACGAAGATCAACCACCATCGGTAATTTTTTTGCTGTCATTTGCCCAGCAATTTGCTCTAATATTTTGCCTCCAGACGCTTGATGAGGCAGAGCCGTGATGACAACTTCTCCTTGCTCAACGTCGTAAATGGCTCGCATTCTTATACTGCCACGCCCAGTTTGATAAATTTTTTCAATATCGGCTTTAGGTGTTATTATTTCAGCATCTGTGGGGTAGTCAGGACCTTTAACAAATTCTAATAAATCTGCGACTTCTGCTTTAGGTTGCTCGATTAAGTGCACACAAGCATCTGCAATTTCACGTACATTATGAGGCGGGATATCCGTTGCCATACCTACAGCAATACCTGTTATTCCGTTAAGCATAATATGAGGTAAACGCGCAGGTAATGTTTTGGGTTCATTCATGGTGCCATCAAAATTTGGCACCCAGTCAACCGTTCCTTGACCAAGCTCAGCAAGCAATATTTCACTAAAGCGTGACAAGCGCGATTCGGTATAACGCATTGCAGCAAAAGATTTTGGATCGTCTGGTGCGCCCCAGTTCCCTTGGCCATCAACTAAAGGATATCGATATGAAAATGGTTGCGCCATTAACACCATGGCTTCGTAACAGGCACTATCACCATGAGGATGAAATTTACCTAATACATCACCCACAGTACGAGCAGATTTTTTATATTTAGCTGCAGCAGAGAGACCTAACTCTGACATAGCATAAACAATACGACGTTGAACAGGCTTTAGGCCATCGCCAATATGTGGCAAAGCTCTATCCATAATAACGTACATAGAGTAATTTAAATAAGCTTCTTCGGTAAAACGTCTTAAGGGAACTTGTTCAACTCCATCAGGACTATATTCGAGCACATCAGACATGAAATGATTTTCCTAATTTCGCTTATTGTTAACATATGTCAGGTAGCATGTGTTAGCTAACATATGGTAAAAACATGGGCGAATTATTTTTCTTATAAAATTTTTTAGTAACAATAGCTGTAACAGCTTATATGATTTTAATACCCAAGTGAACTCGAAAAACTAGAGCTGGCGCCTTTCTTGATCTTTAGCAATACTTTCATAGCTAACCATTTGATTTCTTCCTTGTGCTTTAGCTTGATACATAGCTAAATCTGCAGCATGTAAAATATCATCAAATTCAACACTTGTATCTTTCATGCTAGCAACACCGATACTTAAGGTGACACTATGATTGACACCTAGTTCACTAAAATCGTATTGAGCTATTTTTTCCACCACCCTAACTGCAATAGCTTTAGCCTGATTCACATCAGTACTGGGTAATATAACAACAAATTCTTCCCCTCCTAAACGTGCAAAAGTATCACGAGAACGCATTGTTTCATTCACTAATAGTGCAATTTTAATTAATACTAAATCACCAACATGGTGACCAAACTTATCGTTTATCAATTTAAAATGATCAATATCGAAAAGTAATACACATAACTCACATTGCTGTTGCTTAGAAGTCTGAATAAGCTTTTGCCCTTCCTTGAACAAAGCCGAGCGATTTAATATACCGGTTAAACTGTCAGTTTTAGAAAGAAGTATTAATTTTTTTCTAATTTTTAGCTGTCGTAAAAATAATAAAATAAACAATAAAGCAGTACAGATTATTAATAAAAACTTCAGCTGCATATTTTGTTGTTGCTTATGAACATCAGCAATATGTAATTCTTTTAACCTATTTTGGTTAGCCAGTAATTTGTTTTCTTCTTTTTTAGAAGCGACTTCATATTTTTCAGTAAGCTTTCCAAGCGTATTTTCACGTTTTGCATCACTGTAATCATATGATTCATCAACAAAAGATTTCTTATTTAGATAAGCATTTTCATAGTCCTTTATTTCGGCATAACTATTGGACAAAACTAAATATGAATTAGAAAAAAGAGGTAAATCCAACTGTTTTTGAGCAATATACTTCCTCAATAACTTGGCCTCTTCAACTAAAGCAATAACATCTTGGTGCTGTTGTTCGTATTGTTTTATGTTAGCTTTTACCAACAGAACTAAATATTGTTCAGCATAATTAAAACTGGAATCACTTACCGTTAGTTTCTCCATCAAAACATGAGCTTTAATGGGTGCACTTAGTGATAACCCAGCTAAAGTGACAATATCTCCACGAAGAGTAAACTCACTAACTTTGGTCAATATTTCATTTTTATCATTATCGTTTTCCGCAGCCATAGATAAACTACAAACAACGCCAACCATCGAAAAAAGCAATATAATTATAAGCTTGGTCATTAGGCACAGACCTTATTTCGACCTTGCTCTTTCGCTAGGTAAAGCAAACTATCTGCCTTATTAATCAATGCCGTTAAATCAGATAATTCATCAAAGGGAATATCTATACTGTTGGCAACACCAATACTAATACTCGTTTTCAAAGGTTCATTTGAAGCATGACTGATTTCCCATGGGTATTCATCCACAGCCACTCGAAATCGTTCTGAGATCATTTTAGCTTGAGAAATAGACGTTTGTGGTAAAAAAACAATAAACTCTTCACCACCAAAGCGACCAAAGACATCTGTTTTTCTCATAAAACCGTCACCAAGTTCAACTATTTTTTTCAGAACCTGATCACCGACGTTATGACCAAATTGATCATTTATTTTTTTAAAATGGTCTATATCAATCATAATGACACTAAAATCAGTTTGTTGTGTTTTTGCTCTGTGCAGTAACTTTTTCCCTTTTTTCATCAATTCTCTTCGATTAGCAATACCCGTTAACATATCTACACTAGACGCTTTATAAAGTTTACGTTGACCTTGAACCAACTTTGTCAGCAACCATGCAAAGATTAGCGCAACCACCGCGATATAAAACAAATATAACTCTTGTTTTTCTTGTTCTTGTTCCGCTTCAAATAAAGATATTTCTTGTAATGTTTGTTTATTCTTTAATATTTGCTTTTGTAAATCAGCTTCCTTAGCTTCCAGTGCTAAACGGACTTCATCAACAGATTGAGTTCGTTTTTTATCACGTAAAACCTTAATTAATGATAATCGCTGTTCTTGCAAATCATACGCTTTTTGGAAGTGCCCTAGCTTAAAGTATGTTTTAGACTTTAGGTTAATAATGCTAATACGAATTTGCATTTTTAGATGACCCAATGGCGTTTGAGCCGACAGAATATTTTCGACTTTTGCGATACTGTTAATAGCTTCGTCAAAACGATCAAGCTCAAACAATACAAAAGCTTCATCTACGTAGTATTGCATTTCAACATCATATTGCTCAATGCTTCCCATATATTGCTTAGACAATAGCAAATACTGATAACTTGCTTCTGGGTTAGGATCTTTTTTCTTTAAATTTGCCCAAGATAAGCCTGAATAAGTACTGTACATTATTTGGTTAAGCGCTGCGCCATCAGACTCTTCTATGATAGTTTTATAAACGGTTATAGCTTGCTCATATTCTTTTTCAGCTAAATAGTTTAAGCTGATATTAACTAATGAATTCAAAGATAAAGAAGTCTTCTTGGCATTCTTATAATGTTGATAGGATTGTTGATAATAAACCATGGCTTGTTCATTTCTTTCAAGCGTTGCATACAGAATACCCAACTCAGAATTCACAGCACCTTTAAGCTCTTCATCCTCTGTTTGCTTCGCAATATTATAGGCATCATTTAATGCAATTAAAGACTCTTCATAGCGATCGGTGAGATAATATATCGCGCCTAAATTAACTAAACCTGTGGCTATCAAAACTTTATCATGAAGTGATTTAGCTAACTCTAGACCGCTTTCATAATCTGTAGCTGCTAGTACTATTTCACCTATACTTTCATAAGCGAAACCTCGGTTATAAAGTAATTCAGATATTAATAAACTGGGGTTAGCTAGTTGCAATGTTAGCGACAAACCATCAGAGGCTGTTTGTTTCGCTAGATGAAACTGCCCATGCAAAACATAAATATCAGTTAATAAATGTTGGTAGGTGATTTTTTGTTTTAAAGATAACTCATTAAAACGATCGCCATAATTTTTTAATTCAGATTGCGCCAAAGCTATATTGCTATCAATTAATTTTTCAATTTTAACTGCTGCGTCATCAAAACTGGCTAAGCCTTCCTCATGACTTTGAGTTGCATAAGCTAGACTCACTTTTGCAACGAAAATAAAACAAAACAGTATAAATAAAAACCTTACAAACCGCTTAAATAGCAACGCCACTGACCTATAAATATTATTATAATAATCAGTATAAAGAGATTCTGAAATAATACCAAGGCTATTAAATTTACTGCTAATACAAAAATTTTTAAACACGCTTAATAAAATATGCAGCCATTATTGATAAAAAAAACGAAACGACCAAACACGCAAATAAACCATATTCGCCAGTGTTGAAGCTCTGATAAAGAAAACCAGAAAGAATAGTGCCTAACAAACGGCCTAAAGCATTGGCGGTATAATAAAAGCCCACATCCATTGATACTCCATCTTCTTTTGATAAAGAAACAATAAGATAACTATGCAAAGAAGAGTTGATAGCAAAGACACCGCCAAAAATAAACAAACCTAGCATCAGAGTAATTTCTATATGCTCGCTAAAGTTTAAACTGATGAGCAAAACTAAAGTAACTAAAGACAATACACCTGACCAAATAGCAATTAACCGACCATTTACTTCTTTAGCGGTCTTATTGCTCAAAGTAAACAATATTGGCGTATAGGCTTGCACCCCTCCATAGGCAATAATCCACAAGGCGAAGAATATGCCAATTTGTTGATGACTCCAATTCAACTGGCTTGCCAAGAAAACAGGTAATGCAATAACAAACCAAACATCGCGCGCTGCAAATAAACATAAGCGTGCTGCAGAAAGAAAGTTTAAAGAGGAGTTTGTGGAAAAAACATCAGTAAACTTCGGCTTAAACGTTGCTTTACCAAAATCTTCTTTCAGTAAAATAACACTCATTAGTGCCACTAAAAGCAATATTCCCGCCATTAGCAATACTGCACCTTGAAAACCTAGGCTTGTTAATAAAGCGCCACCGAGAAAATAGCCAACGCCTTTTAAGGTGTTTTTTGAACCCGTAAGCAGTGCCACCCATTTAAATAGTTTTTCTTGTGATGAGTATTCGCCTTCATTTTGTGGCGCATTGGCAGTAAGTACTTTAATGCTGCTTTTTGCACTCATTTTATTGAGATCTTTAGCAATCCCTGACAATGCTTGTGCCGTCATTAAATAGATAACAGCTAAATACTCATTTGGCATTGCAAGCATTAACAAGGCAAAAACTTGCATAAACAAGCCAATATTCATGGTTTTATTCAAACCGATACGCGCACCTAACCAGCCCCCAACAAGATTAGTGATTACACCAAATACTTCATAAAACACAAAAAGCATAGCCAAAGCCAAGGGTGCATAACCAAGCTGATGAAAATGTAACAATATCAACATGCGCAATGCGCCATCGGTTAAGGTAAATGCCCAATAATTACCCGTAATTACAAGATATTGTTTAACTGCGGAGGGTAGCTCTGCTATTTTGTTCAACATAAAACTACAAAGATAACGCGATTAATTTCATTAGCTCGGCACTGCGATTAGCATAACCCCATTCATTGTCATACCATAAATACATTTTAAGTTGGGTATCATTAACCACCATTGTTGATAGTGCATCAACAATAACAGAGCGAGGGTCGGTTTTATAATCCACCGACACTAAGGGTCTTTCCTCATAACCTAAAATATCTTTTAACTCTCCTACTGCTGCACCAGCCATTAGTTGATTGATTTCATCAACACTCACTTTACGCTTCATCTCAAAAACACAGTCTGTGATTGAAGCATTGGCTAATGGCACACGCACCGCATGACCATTTAGCTTCCCCTTTAACTCTGGAAAAATATCAGTAATAGCCTTAGCAGAGCCTGTTGAGGTGGGAATTAACGATTGCCCACACGCACGGGCACGGCGTAAATCTTTATGGGGAGCATCTAAAATAGTTTGAGTATTGGTAATGTCATGTATGGTGGTCATACTGCCATGCTTTATACCAATATTATCTTGCAATACTTTCACGACAGGTGCTAAGCAATTAGTCGTACAAGAAGCAGCCGTGATTATGTTATGTTTCTCAACATTATATAAATGTTGGTTAACTCCCATCACAATATTAACAATGCTCTGTTCTTTAGAGAGGCCTTCAAAAGAATCTTCATCAGAGATTTTCATAGGTGCTGTTACTAAAACCTTCTTAACACCTTGCTTAAAGTATGATTGAAGTTTTGTTTCATCTCGCATTACACCTGATGCTTCAATAACAATATCGCACATTGACCAGTCAGTATCGCTAATTGCTTTGTTTTGAAACATAGCTATTTGACAATCATTAACAACCATCATATGAGTATTTTCATTAACACTCGCTTCAAGGTGCCAACGGCCATGAATTGAATCAAAATTGAGTAAGTGGGCTAAGGTTGGAGCATCACCTGCGGGATCATTAATTTGAATAAATTCAACTTCTGGCCAATCAAACGCTGCACGTATAATCAAACGTCCCATACGGCCAAAACCGTTAATTCCTATTTTAATAGTCATAATTTTTACTTTTGTGAGTTGCTTTTAAAAAAGAAATCCCAACCGATTGATAAGGACTCTACACCAGATGATTTTTATCACATCAATATGACAGGATTATTACAATTTTAAAACCATAAACATGCCCCTATGCGAGATACATTAAACAAAAAATTTCATAGCAGAATTATCTTTAAAATTTTAAATACAATTCTGGGCTGTTCGCAGTTTAGATGAATACTTAATTATCTGACATTTAATTTAACATGCCTTGACTTGGGGTTGACTTGGGTCTAACTTGAAATAGGGAAGGTGTTAATAATTCTCATGTCTTTACTTTTGAAGGTTTTACTTTCGTAGGTAATGGGTTTGCGCTAAAAAATAAAAACTCACATATTACTAAATTAATAAGGGAAACAACCATGTTACAGTCAGTTGACTTGCTGGACTATATGATCATTAACCCGATCAAAGTGAAAGAAAATATTAATTTACGCGATGCGATGAAGTCTATTATCGATAACAAGGTATCGGGTGTTTGTGTGGTCGATGACAATAACGTACTTTTAGGGGTATTGTCAGAGATGGACTGTTTGACTGCGATTCTCAAGGCTACGTACAATGAAATTGGCGTTGGTCTGGTAAGTGAGTATATGATCACAGAAGTAGTCGTTGCGCATCAACATGACGATATTATTGATATAGCGCAAGACATGTTACTAAAAAAACATCGTCGTCGCCCTGTTATCGAAGACGGTAAATTAATTGGCTTAGTTTCATGTCGACAGCTACTTTCCGCGGTAGATAAATTTAATTCCTAAAAATGGCTCAGTTGTAGTTTATTGTGGCCGTTTTATTTGAAGTTAACGGCAACTGTTATGGTTTAGTGCTAAGTTTATGTTAGTTAATGTCTCTTAAAGCATAAGCTGACAAAAGACAAACTCTACATTCATTGATTTTCCTACATTCATTTTTTCCACCTTCAGCAAATCAACATGCACATTGACAATAAAACACACAAATAAAGCATTTACTGTCAAAAAATTTAAATCCTATATGTATATTAAACACTATTTTCAAAGTTGTGAATACTGTTTTTCATACATCCTAAGACAAAACGACGATTACGGGGAAATTTATCAAGCAAGGGGATTATCCATCACTTATCAAGACAATAAGTTCATAGCCATCACTTTTGGCACTTACAGGTAAATACATTTTTTAAGAAACACAGAAAATGCTTGTATTGATTGAGATAAATAGCCAAAGCATCAAGGCTTTTAATACCATAGGTTACTAATGTTGCTTTGCCAATAATTAAGTTAGGTGAATTCAACACGTTAAGTTTAAAACAAATCTCTCTCAAAACTTTTTGAATCAAAGGTTTGTAAATAATTTAAAGCTTTAAATAACTGCTCAGCAGACTTTTTAGAGGTCATTTTGTGTCTTAAACCGAAACCATTCATAGCGTTGCCATTTTTCCATGTTTCATGATGGCACGCCTGATAATCGTTACAGAGTACACTGACATATGCTACCGATTCTTCAGGTGGAGAAAGACTAAACTTTACTTCATTCATAGAGTATTTATTCGTATAATAATCCTTTGAATAAAACAATGTGACTATACCATCTTCGTCAATAGTAAATTTAAACGGAATATCAGAGTCATATTTTATTAATTTAGCAATATAGGCGATAGTTTTTTCTTTAGATGGATCCTCATTTGCCATAGCGTTAAATGTTAAAAAGCTCACAAATATAAAATAAATTATTATTGTTTTTTTCATGGTTATTTCCTTTATAAAGAACTTTATTGAACTCATTAATTCTCTAAAGAATTGACAGTTCGCGGTGAAATATGTGAATTGTATTAATTAATGAGCCTTAAACAGTTCAAGATTAACTTAGCAATGAGCAAGCATAACCGCCTGCTCAATATTTGCTCTATTGATTGTAAGCTATTATAGTAATCAACCAATAAAAATAAATCAAAAGGATTTACGATGCGTTTACCTAAAACAATATCTACTGCATTGCTCTCTTTAGCCACCACCTCATTACTTTTTTCTGCGTTACCTGCAAGTGCTAAAAATAAAGAGCCTTGGGTTTTTATTTCTTGTACTGGCTACAAACAAAAAACCTACGACACTAAGCAAAATGTCGCTATTTATTCAGGCGTGTTTTATAACTCTGAAGCAAAAATGTACAGCGAAGGTAAAGTACTCAACTCATTCGGCAAATATCGTCGTGCTCATTACCCTAAATTTAATGAAGATAAATGTACCTATTGGGATTATGAAACCGAACGTAAGGCAATAGATAAATTGAATGACAATATTGCCGATAGCAAAGGCTATAAATTTAAAGTGATTAGAACAGGGTTTGAGTACTAAACAGTTAATTTAAAAAACAAAAAGGATATATCATGAAAATTGGTCGTTGGTCGTTGGTCGTTGGTCGTTGGGAGTATAGTGCTATTACCATTCTATGCTAATGCAGAAGATGTTGATTTAAAACTAAGATGTGCTGGTACATGGACATATGAACTATTTAAGCATAATAGTAAAATACAGAGAGGTGATGAAAATTATTATTTAACTTTTTCAAATAATATGCAAATTATGAAATCTCATTCTGAGTTTACATGTATGGACACCAAAAAAAACGATGAAATGTACTACTGCAATGTTAAATCAAATTCTCAATATAGTCGCATAATTATGACTCTGGACCGGAGAAAGTTAAAGTATTCTATGATTCTAAAAGGATCTGACAGTAAATATGGCGGTGTACATAAAAGCACTGCCAACTGTGAAGTAGCTACTGAACCTAAGATATAAAGTGGTAGAAACTACCTACTGGGACTATGAAACCGAACGTAAGGCAATAGATATGGTGGCATCCCCTACCGCTGATGGTAAATACTGGGTATTAAAACAGCCGTTAGTATATCAACACCCAGAAACGAAAGAAGAAGTCACCATACCGAGAGGTTTTGTAACCGATTTAGCCAGTATTCCGAGGGGGTTTTGGATCGCATTTCCCCCTTGTGATAAATACACTACGGCAACAGTACTCCATGATTATTTGTATTGGGTACAATCTGATAAATGTAATCAGGAATGTGCGGATGATATTTTATTATTAGCAATGAAAGAGGCTAATGTTAAAAAAATCACAAGAGACTCGATATATTTAGGTGTACGCATTGGTGGTGAAAGTGCATGGGAAAACAATGCCAAATTAAAAGCCGCTGGAGAAAAAAGAATTATTCCTGAAGAGTTAATGGATTTCACTGCACAAGAAACTTGGGAACAAATTAAATCAAAGATGAGAAGTACTAATGTATCAGCCAATTAAATTTAGGGATTACAAATAATGAAAACAGCGTTCTCAAATACCATCGTACTGCTATTAAGCTTAATAATGTTCAATACTTGGGCATCTGAAGGGCCAACCAAACAGGAAACGATCGATTACATTATTGAGTCTTGTCAGGGTGCTGAAGAAAAGTACACCAAATATACGGCTGAAGAACCTAAAATAGAAAAACATCAATACAGTACCAATTCAATTAAAATAATTGATAACAACTTAATTGTAGACGTCACTAGACAAGTAAATTACTTTAATCAATCGGGGAAAAAAGTAATTGATGAAGATTGGCCACAAAAAAATGGTAGAACCGTTGCAAAACTACCTTTGGATCATCAGACATTTGTGCAAATATCCAGCATGTATGGTTATCACCCCAAAGTACTGCTTTATTTCGGTTGTACTGAAAATTCAAATAGCCAATGTCATCAAACTATTTGGAATGACGCTAAAAAAAATGGTGATTACCCAACGCCTGGATTTGTTGTCTGCAATAAACGAAAGCGAGTTCTTAAAGCGTTTAAACATCTTAAAGAATTAATAAATACAGAAGATGATGATCCTTTTAAATAATCAATTTCTCACCCCAGTAATAGGAGCTTTAGGCTTAATTATCAGCTTGTTAGTATCATTTTTATAATAACTTAGAATGGCTGAGCGGATAATACCGTACAGCTCTCTTGTTACCGTTTTCTTGACTTCATTCCCACATATCCCAGTAATATATCTGGTGAAGCGGGTTTTAAACTCTTTGTCTATTGCTTTCTTATTTTCACTACTATGGTAAGTGGTTAAATCAAGGGTTAAGTCGCCTTGACTTGTTTTAGTACTTGATTTGCCTGCTGAACTGATTTTTATTTTATTGTCTGCCATCGCCTTAATAATAAAGTTTGCGATTGTCATGGGTTGGGAATACTTATCTCTACAGTCGATGACTCCTCTAGTTGGCGCTTCAAAACTTCCACCTGTTATTTTTAAAATACTGCCATCTGATCGAATAAACTCGGCATGAAAAAAGGGGTAACGCAGCTCAACATGAGTAATTTTTCCGTTCTTTTCACTTGAAAATAAGTCAGCATAAAATTCTCTTTCTTCACCTGAGCCTATCGGCTTCTTCTTTGTACCAGAGACTGAAACGCCTCCAACAATTTTAGTTGTGCCATCACTGCTTTGATAAAACTTCTGCTCTATCCCTAAGCGTTTTGCAGGTAGTGTAGTGGCATTTCTTATTTTCCACTTTATTCGGGCAATGCCTGCTTTGGTAAACTTGGTTTTATATGAAATAACCACCACCGGGCGGCCTTCACTGTCATGAAAGCTTTTATACTCTTTCCAGTCTGTCCAAGGGGTATAGTTATTAAATGCCTGAGCGCTTAATGGCAGTAACATGAGTAGTATGAAAAAATAACGCATTGGTAGTCCTTTTACGCTTTTGTTGGTTTGTATCACAATAAAATAACATTGACCAAAGAAGAGTTACTGATAGTATTGAATGACTTGGTTATAAATGCAACAAATAAGCACTTTCACTGCTCAACTGTAAATTAGCAACAATAAAAAGTAAGGAACACTAATGAAACACTCTTTTAATTTTCTAATTCTGCTTAGCACTTTATCTTTGACTGCTGTAGCACAAGACATCCAAAGCGTTAAAAATTTTGGCGCATATTTTAGCTGCGCTCATGAAAACTCAATTAAAACCCCTGATGATATTATGCACGACTATTATGTATCGCCAGTATTTGGTTTTACCGTACCATTTAGTCAAGATACCAATAAACAAATCACTAAAAAACTCAATAATTCATTAGAAGAGTTTAAACAGCTCATTGTAGAAATGCGCACAAAAGAAGCTTATAACCGCTTGGGGTATTTAAGGTGTGATTTAGTGCAATCAGCTAATCAACAATATCCAAAATATCCGCGCAATCCGCCAAAAGATTTAACTGCGATTATGGAGTTTGTGCGTACTGGCTCATACACGAATTATGTGCTTCAACGCGAGAAAGACGCACTCAGAGATGATAAGCGCCTAACCTATATGAAATGGGTGCCAGGCTACAGTGAAAGACAAACAACTGAAGTTAAGCGATAGGTCATACCCTATTAATGTTTCAATAATTTGAGCTAAACGAAATAAGGACAGCGCAATGACACCAGCACAACTTTTTTTAAACTTATCATGTGACAATGTGGATTCATTAGGCGCATCAACAAATGATATTGAACGTGTTATTGACGAATTGATATTACCTGAAATTAAACAACAGCTTATGGAGAAATATCAAATATATTGCCAAGGAGCGAAAAATGTAGCTCTTTCTAATGAAAATATAGATCTTAACGCTAAACATATCGTAATAAAGTCTCAACTTTACATTGGTGATTAGGTTTTGGCATTACTCTATATTTGAAATAAAAAAGTGAACGTCATTTGCTAAGATTATCATTCAAAATACGAACTCACTACGTTCATTGCTTGCTCTGAGCTAAACGAAAGCCGTCATTGTGGCTACGTAAATCGCGCAAATTGTCGCTACGATAGACAGAGCGCAGGTACGACATTGAATCGTTCCACGAACCACCCCGAATAACACGCTTTTCACAGTCCCCATCAAGCCAACGACTGCCGTCAGTGGGTGCATTTTCGTAATCGTCATTCCAACAGTCATTAGTCCACTCCCACACATTGCCAGCCGTATCATGTAATCCATAAGGGTTTGCCATAAAGCTACCAACTGGGGCCGTTCTTTCATATTGCTCATCACATCCATCACCTGCACAACTGGCAAAATTATTATCGGTGAAATCATCCCCCCAAAACCATTTCGACTTCGTGCCGCCTCTTGCGGCATACTCCCATTGCGCTTCTGACGGAATGAAATAATTTTTATCTGTGGTTTTCCCCAACCATTCAGCATAACCAAGAGCGTCATCAAAACTAACATTAATCACTGGGCGGTTACCTCGCCCCCACCCTTCATCATCAGGGCGTGGTTTATTCATAGCGTGGGCATATTCATCGTATTGAGCAAAAGTAACTTCAAATTTGCCCATGTAAAAGCCTTTCACGCACACTTTGTGCATTGGCTGAACATAGGTTGACGCATTGGCTGCATTACTGCCCATTTGAAAACAGCCGCCTTTAATTGCCACCATTTCTGGCTCGTTTACCGCAAGCACATTGATTGACAAAAACAATAAGCATACTGATAAATATAATTGAGGTCGCAGTTTTATTTTTAATGGGTGCATTCGGTTATTTCCATTCAGTATTTTTACCAGAATAACATGGCTACTAGCAACATTATTTCCTTAGGGGATTATGAAACTATAGCAGCAGACAATAAAAACAACTCAAAAGGTTACTGCTGAAAATATAAAAAAAAGAAGAGTTAGGCACTTCTTGCAAATTTAGCTATTAGTGCCAATTGTGTTCAAAAAACAACAGGGGTTATCATCTGTAAATCAAAAGCATATTTATTGACGTTGAATAAAAGCCTAAACCTTAGTAAGTTGGATTCTCACAATAAACTTGTTGTTCGAATGCCACTTTCTTTATAGGGAAACTAATGGATTGTATCAGGTGCAAAAACATCTTAAATAGAACCGATGAAGGTGTTGTAACTTTCTATGCATGTTCAAGTTGCAATGCTCAATACCATTTAAAAGAAAATGGTGACTTATGTGATCGTTGGGGAGCGCCTATCTCATTGGTTTTATATGGCGTTATTTTCGAAAAGCACCCAGAAACAAAGGCTCAAGCAATTGCCGCAGACTTTAAAGCGCGAGACGATTTAGGTTTAGATAAAATTGTTGATGATATAAAAGCTGAGCTTAATTCACCTCGCCAAAAGATATCGTCGATTCTTAATTTTGAATACCCAAATGAAGATAAATTAAGGCTTTTTTTGAAGCGGTTTATTGATGAATTTGACCAATAGGTTTTTAAGCGTATATTTATCGTTAAGTTATAGGTAGTACAATAAAATGAATACACTGAATAAGGTCGTACAAATGTTTCAAAATAAAATAATCACCTCTATTAATGTATGGCAATGTTCTATTTTTATAGTGCTCTGTGTGTTATCTATTAATGTTCGAGCTTCAGCTACCGAATCTGATTATATTCCTTGCCAAAAAATAGCCATAGAAACATTAAGGCATTGTTTAGCGAGTCAATCACAAAAAAGCGGCGGCAAGCATAAAAGCAATACATGTTGGAAAAAATCTAAACAAAACTATGATAGATGCTTAACCGATGTAACAAAAAGCTATGACCCTGACGAAATAGCTAAAGCTCGTGCTGCGAGAGTTAAGGCTGAGCGAGCAATAAAAAAGAGTGTAGAAGATAACAACAAATAAAACTTAGCCTATAAAAATGGCAAACCATATCTGATTAGAATCTGCCTTATTGGTGCTTTTTCATTACGCGAGGTGATGATAACTTTGGCCGTGAAGAAGATATTAAACAGCATACTAAAGTATAATTATCGGGGTTAGATTAAACCGTTGCTTATTCATTATTTATGTCCTTTAGGAATTCACTAAATCATTCTTACTAAAAGTTGGCTTTGAAGACTATTTACGTGTTCACTTTTCTACTGGCATGTTGATGCGTTCATTGTCACTAATTGACCCATTGACAAAAAACCAATCAACTTTCATCAGCGAAACACAAGTTGCAGATTTACTCTGCTGTCATTTAAGTAAGGTAAAAGTTTATGTGCGAGAAAAACTGCTATCGTCATCTCACTCGCTAGTAAATGGTACCAAACTATTTCTTCGTGCTGATGCTATGAAACTAAAACTAAAACGAAATTGAAAGTTGTAGCTCTATTGATGATTGTGCTGAGTTACTTGGTATTAGCGTCTACCTTTCTCTACAGTTACTACGGGATAATATATAATTCAGCCACTGATTAAACCAAGTAATGAAAACAGAGATTGGCTAATTGAAAAATCACAAATAAGAAAATTGGTTCAGCAGCTTAAATCATCCGCTGACCACACCACTAAAAAACCTACTAAAGCACAAAAACGTTTTACTTTCGTTAAGTTAATTTTGGCCGCCTAATACAGTCAATGCTAAATGATGATATTAACTACGGTTACCGTTTAAGCCTTTTTATTCACGTTTTTAAAAAATCGACAAAAGGGTTTTCATGCACTGCGGGGGTACTGATGTTTAAAACGCTGCGGTCTTGTTTTTGATACTTTAACTTAGCCTCTTTTTTAACGAAAGCAGCACCTTGTTCATCACACGCTCCAATCTTTATAAAGTTATCTTGCCCCTGTGCTAAGAACATATGATTTGGCATGCTGAAATCTTCAGGATGTTGCACACCATCATCTTCCCAAAAACAGACCTCGCAAATTTCATACATACCAAGCTGGGGTAATGACAAATAATGACAACAAGGACAGGCAAATAACTCTTTTGTCTCACTCATAATTGACTACTATATCGTTAATAATTAAGTTTTAGAAAATGTTAAGGATATAACCCAAGCACCTTTAATGACGCTTTATCCGTTTTCACCAAGGCTTGCGCTTTCTCAATTTCTGCCAAGTACAGGCTTTTATCAAAACACAAAGTAGGGAATTCTTTATAATTCCAATAAAGGCCATCGGCTTTTTTACTTTTATCATCGCGGTTGGGGTTGCGCCATTGTCCCCAAAAAATAAAATCATCATATCCTGTGATAAAACCTTGAAACACCCAGCACTCCCACTGCCCACAATCACAGGCGTAAGGCATAAAGCGCTGCCCTTCGGGTTCACTTTTGTCGTGCTTTATCTTGTTGTATTTTTCTTTTGGATCGCTGTTATCAGGTGGAAGCATGCAATGCATAATATCTTCACAACCAAGAGCTGCGGTATAAGCGCCATTTATTCTGTCGTGAAAACGTTTTTCAAATTCAGTAATGTTATCTAACAAACACACACCATCAATATAAACATCAAATATCATACCTAACTCACCGTAATGTCCAGCAGGCTTTAGTTCAAGGTGGTTTACTCCCGTTTGGTTAAGTTGGGCTTGGCTCATATCAATGATTACCTTTTTGTGCTTTTTCATTGATGAATGTATGAGTAAAGATGTTGTAGTGAAATTCGCATTGCTCTTTTTCAGCATTATTCAATTCTGTTGGCACTTCAACCTCTTGTTGCGAGTTCAAGTGGTCAAAACAGTCGCTAAGGCTATAAGCAACATCTCCGTTATCATAAAGCTCATCAATACTGTCAACACGGTACTGTGATACGCTATCCAACTCTGCACTTTTATCATCATTAATAAATTTAGTGGTATCGTAAAATACAAAATAAGGGTGCCCCTCATCCGCGTAGGCAATGTAAAGATATTTCCCTTTTGGAGAAAAAACTAGATAACCAAAGGATGAGTCAACATTTTGATTGCGTGTTAGGCTTTTAATTGGTTTACCCTCAGTAACAAGGTAATACTCACCCATGTTAATTGGTACGCCATTATCGACATCTTTAGTATTTATACACACTAACGTTTTTGTTTGCTCTGGTACTGCAATACATTGCTCAAAAGCATTTTTTAACGATAACGCTTTATCAGTAAAACTAAGCTGGCTAGCACACGCAGGCAGCAATGTGAGTATTGCCGCCAAAAAAGGTAGCATGCTGAATTTGGCTGTATTGGGATGGTTAATGAAACGCATTACACACATAAGGCATTTTTATTCTACGCTCACTCTTACTTGGGGTATAAGGCTCTCTGCTTGAAAGGCTATTGTATTGATTAAAAATATTATGATGAAACAAACAGCGCTTTACTTCTTCTTCGTTGTCATTATTAGGCTCAATTTCTACTTCACCATCAAGACAACCTTCAACTATTCCTTCCATTAACGCAAAAACAATATCACCGTTATCATAAAAGTTTTCAATGTGGTCTAAATAATACTCTTCAAACACTTCGCCTACTTGGTCATCTTTGTCGTTATTAATAAATTTTAAGGTATCAAAAAAGACAAAAAATGGATGACCTTCATCTGTAAAAACAATATACATGTATTTGCCATATTCAGAAAAATTAAAATGTGAAAACGAAGAATTACCACTATCTACTGAATTATTGAATACCTGAATATTTCCCTGTTCATCTTTGATAAAAAAGGTCACTTTAGTCATATAAACAGGCTCGTACTCAGTAACCGTTAATGTGCAAAGCTGTTTTTGTTTTATCTTATTTTTTTCGTTTTGGTTAGCAACACCATTGAGCTTAGCATCATTGATAAGTTGAGCAATTTTAAAGGGGAATGTTTTGCAATCAATATCATCAGCAAGTTCTGGGTGATTTAATATATGTTTCGCTAAGTTTTGACCAAATTGGTCTGCGGCCATTTCTATCGCTTGGTTATTATTTGTTGTAGGGGGATTGTCTTGCTGATAGTTAGGGTCAATACAACAAACCGGACTCATACAACCAGTTAACAGCATAATGACTATTAAGGAAAGAAGCGCTACCACCGTTTTATTTATCATAATATTTGCAACGCTCCGTTACTCAAGAAATATATTGTTGGAATGTTTTTTTAAAAACTTTTCTTCTATCTCACGCGCTTTCGGATGCTGCACATAGTGAAGGTGCTCTTCTAACGATAAGTAAATATCATCTTCATCCATAATTATATGGCCTTTGTTTGTACAAATGGCATTTAGCAGTTCAAAGCCCTGTGGTTGGTTTAAATGCGCTAACGACAGTGCACTAATAATGAGGGTATCCCCATCAAGTGTGGTTAGATTTTTGTTAATATCAACTATTGCGTCTTCACAACCAGCCCAAGCAAAATACAGTAGTTCATCGGGGGAGAATACTTCACCGCCTTCATCATTTTCATTGTCTAAATAATCCTCTTTCCCTGCCTTATAAAGATCAGACAGTTCAGCATAACTATTATGCTTTAATATATTGCGCAGTGTCGCTATGCCCTCAATCAACTCCTCACCCATTGAACAATCTAGGTGATAAAGGTGTTTAAACAAAAAGTCATAAGAGCATTTTTCAGTTTTAACGGGGGTTAGTGTCACGGGTTAATTACCTGTCGCTCATTGTGAAGGTTCAAGTAATGGGTTAATCAATTCAAAATCATCATTGTTAGGCATGCTTCCTTTAAAAAAGCCTTCAATAACCTCCTGAAATCGATGTTTAAACGCATACATATCTTCCTGACTAAGGTTTAATATTTCAAAGCCATCATTCGGGTCGTAATGTGACTGAATAGTCATCATGACATAACTAAATATTCGCATGATGGGCCATGCCATATCTCGTGATATTTCGGCACCATCATTAGTACTAGCAAGGTCGAAAATACACTTTTCAAATTCACAGTATTTCCCATAATCCAGTATCGACTTTTCATGCCAAATTCCCGTGAAAGAATCTTCATCATATTCATCACAATGAGGAAAATTGGCTAATAAATGTTTCATTTATTTAACTCCATGTTTAATACTCAGCACTGACGCTCTAATTATTTTTTATTGTTAATTCAGTTACTTTAAAAAGGATATCAGTAATAGTGCCACCGCCAACACCATCAGGGTCGTGGTGATGTTCCTCAAACTCATGCTGAACTTCTTTAATATAAACAATAAATTCGTTGAAGTAATTATTCTTAGAATAGTCACTGGCATACTCGCTATTAAATACCCACACGCATTCTTTCACAAAATACACTCCAGCTTTAACCAAATTGTAGTTGTTATGCCCTGACGTGCTTTCAATGGTGTTACTAACAAGGGTTAAGTTTTTTTCTTCTACACTGTCGCAAAGTTCATTTATTTGTTGAGCGAAGAGAGTTAAATCTTCTTTGGTTAATGTTGGATCTGGTTCCTTTTTTAACAAACCAAACCGTGTCAAAAATTTCAGCATAATAACTCCCTTCTGTGGTTTCTATTCCATTTGAAGCGTGATGTTTTTTATAGCCTGTTTCTTGCAGATACTCAATTTATCATACCAAGCGCTTTCATATTTAGGCAGCTCTGCTGCTGTATTTTCCATGCATTTATTTATCGCTTCTTCGCGTTTATGCTGTAGCAATAAATGAGGGTTAGCATCAAGCCCTGCTTGTTGTTCTTGTTCGGTTAACTCATGCCAGCGTTTGCCGTTTAGATAACCTTCAAACATATCGATAAGGTCTTTGATTTCTTTTCGCGTGAGTTCATCAATTTCAGGGCTTTTCCATTCACGGTACATATAATCCAACAACATTTCTGGCGCTGTACCCGATTCCCCACCTGTATGACTTATCGCATTCACGTCTACAAACAGGCTTTCGTCATCCAGCAGTAGGTAGTCAAATAGAAACACGTTAAAGAGCTGGTCGTAGGCACCATGCCTAAAAGATTCAACCATATATCCTTGTTATTAATTATTGACTATTGACCAAGTGACTTTTTAACTCCACCACAACCCAAACGGTAATAGTCAGTTAAACGCCTTAAAAAATACTGAACACACGTTTAATTTAAATTTTTCTTCTACACTATCGCAAAGTTCATTTATTTGTTGTGCAAAGAGGGTTAAGTCTTTTTTGGTAAGTACTTTTTCACGAAAGGCTAAAGCGTTTAATAAAACTAAATATCATTAGAAACGCCCTCAAAAAGTAATACTTAAAATTGAATGCCAGCTATTTTAAACCGTCCACTCTCTTGAGTGTAGTAAACGAGTCCATTGCTATTTCCATGATCTTTAAACCCAAAGCAAAGCACTAATTCATATTCTTTAGATGTTGCTCTAGGGTATAAATCAAGCGTGTCTTTATTGCAACGCGTTAAGGGTTGATAGGATTTTACACCTTTTGCCCAACGCGCCATTTTCATACGTAGTTTATCAGTTGATTTTTTGCTGGTTAACTTAACTAAACAATCAAGCACAAGCTTGCTTTGTACATTAAGATCAAGATTTTTAGGACATGTTATCAACCCATCGAGTAACTCTTGGGCAATTTCTACTTGCTGGCTCTGTGTTGATTGCTCAGGTTTAGCTTTCGCGGATAAACACGACAAGCTCATTAGTAAAATAAAAAAGAAAATGAATCGCTGCAATTTAATGTCCTTATTTACGATTATTAAAGCAATACCGCAGTAATTCTACCTATACAACGATTGTTCTGCCAATATTCAACCATAACTGAAGTTTATGGCATTTAAAAGAAACACCCGTAATAAACAGCACTTAATTACCACTAAGAGCTGCCTAAAGCTAATTTCACGCCCTTAAACAGAAAACAATACACTACGACAGAAAAATGTAACTTACACTTGTTAAAGTGCGTTACAGGCGCTCTGACTAGTAATGAGTTTCCATTGTGTTAATGGAAGCTTAGATGCATTGCCGCGATATATTGTTAGCATTTATTGAATCTATCAACTGATATAAATCATTAATTTAATGTTTATTAATTCATTCTATTAAATACCGCAACAAGTATTAAGTATATGAATTATAGCACTTCATACTTTATTTCTCGCCATATCCCTTTGAATACTACGACTTTAATAACAGCGTATTATCTACATCAAGACACAAATTAATAGCAGAGTATTTAATAAAGTAAATAATATATATCAACACAATGTTAAATAAGCGCTTATTGAGTGTAGTTGATACATTTAATAAAGACTAGTTACGCATAAAACAACCTAGTTAAATAAGAATACATTCCTTTCTGAATCGTTTTTAACGCCTAAGCTTTATAAGTAACACTTATAGGGTTTTTTATGTTACTTACTCGACCTTATCCAAAGCCTACCGATTCTTTACCTAATTATTTACTTAGGCTAACTGCCGCCAACGGTTATAAGAATTCTATGCAATTGTTAAGAAGTATTGACTGTAAAATATTGAATAACAGACTACCTAGCAAAAAGATATTTTTTGGTGAGTTTGATTTAAAACGTGTAGCAATGCTCGCCAACATTAGCATGCCGCTAGTTGAAGATTTAAAGTTCAAACACATAAACAACACTCGCTGCTTGGCCTTTGAGCAGAACTTCCTTGTAAAAAGCCTAAATATTTCACACTTAAGAGTTTGTCCACATTGCTATGAGGAACACAGGACAATTGCTTTTATCAATACTTTGGCGGCTAAAACTTATTGTACAATGCACAATTGTCCATTGATAACCGTTCACCCGGTAACGGGGAGAAAATTAACTTGGGCTACCCATTATTTCTGGCGCGATGCTGCTAGCTGGGGTGATAAAGTTTATTCAGTTGAAGTAGCAGAAGCTGAATTTCAAATTAATCGGCAAATTGAGTCTTTTGAGGCTAGCCAAGTCATTATTGGGCGGCAAACCTTAAACCTTGCAGAATATTGCGATTTATTAGAGTTTTTCGCCCACTTCCATCAATTTGCTTATGGTGCTAATGCTAATAACCGCGCTAGAAGTGATATTGAGTTCTGCCGCCAATATTATGCAGCCGCCTATTGGTATATTGCAGAGTGGCCGACTCCTTTTTTTGAACTGTTAGCGCATTTTGAAAATCATCCCATGTCAGATAAACGCTTAACGGGTATTAGAAAGTGCTTTCGTGATTTATATGATGACATCTACAGCCCAGAGAATAGCAGTTCTAACGCATATGAGTTGTTGAAAAGTGGGTTTGAAGAGTACTTACGTGAGCACTTTTCTACAGGTATGTTAATGAGTTCAATGTCACTGATTGATCCATTAACAAAAAACCAATCAACTTTCATCAGCGAAACACAAGTTGCAAAGCTTCTCTGTTGTCATTCGGGTAAAATAAAAGTTTATATTCGAGAAAAGTTACTTTCTTATTCCCATAAATTACCTAATGGAACACACCTTTTTCTTCGTGCTGATGCTATGAAACTAAAAGAGAGATTGAAAGGCTGCTGTTCTATTGATGAATGTGCTGAGTTACTAGGTATTAGCGTCTATCTTACTCGACAGTTACTACGGGATAATATTATTCAGCCACTGATTCAACCAAGCAATGAAAATAGAGACTGGTTAATTGAAAAATCACAAATTGAAAAGCTGGTTAAGCAGCTAAAATCATTATCTGACCACACCATTAAAGAGTCTAGTGCTGCACAAAAACGCTTTACGTTTGTTAAAGTAGGTTTTGGCCGCCTGCTCCAGTTGATGCTTAATGGGGATATTAGCTACGGATATACTTCTAACAAGAAACAAACTTTATCACTAGACCAATTTACACCTGCTTTTAATGCGGAAGATAAGCCTTGTGCTGACTTCATGACACCGACGGAAGCTACGGCTATTCTGGGGGTAAACATAAATGCAATCTATGACTTCATCAAATTTGGCTATCTAGAATGTGAGAAGCTGCAAGTTAAACGTACAGCTCGTCCTATTAAGATGATACCTAAAGCAAGTATTGATAAGTTTACGTTGCTATACTTGCTTTCTAGGCAGGCTAAAAAGTTAAAAGGAACAGGTATTAAACTTATCTCAGGCCCAAAAATTGATGGCTGTTGTGTTAATTTATATACACAAAACACTTTCTAAACTTTAGTGGATAATTGCATTAACTCTGCCACTACATGTTATAGCTTAGGCAAGCTATAACATGTAAAACCACCAGTTAAAAACATCAATTTTTACCATCAATAACGGAAATAGCTCCTTCATAAAATAGACATTACCGCTTGCTTTGTAATCACCCATCCTGCACTTTATAATCTATAAAAATATCGCATCATCGCAAGGGAAGATTATGAAACTATTGGTTTTGATAAGTTTTCTACTATCATTTAATGCTATTTCGGCTGATTCGAGCAAATTAAAAGCACAGGGGATTTCCGAAAACATCGAAGATCTATCAAGCCAAATTTGCACACAGTTCGTAGGCGATGGGAGTAAAGTTGCTAAGTTCGTTAAACAAAAAATTAGCCTTCACATGAAGAAGTATGAAAACATATTTAATGCTACCCCAACGCAAATGATTCACTTTTTAAACCGCAACAAACACTACATGACCTGTGGCTTTGATAATATCAATTACATGATGGAGTCATTTAAGCATGGCGCTTACGACCAGTTATTTAATGTGTTTTTGTTTGATTCTTTACTCACAGATGATGAAAGCCTTTATGTGGATATAAATGTTATTAGTTACACAAAAGAAAATTACAATACCGTTACTCCTCCAAAAACACTGTTAGATTATATGTATCTTGAATGGAAAGATCCTCGAAATGATAAAACAACCAAACGAGAAATAAAAGACCTGATAGAATTCTTTGAAGGTGACCTTAGCCTAATTTTTCATTATTTAGATAGTAATAGTAACCAAGTGGTTGACATTGATATTGAAGAACTAAGGGATCAAACTCTAAGTGGTAACAGAAATCTTTCTCTAAAACGCCCTCGGTTCTCACTACAGGAACATCTCCTTTTACGGAGGGAAATCGACAAATCGATTTGCGCTTAAAATTTTTAAGATTTCTTCTTTTGGGTAAATACAGCATGATCAGTTTATGAGTAGTATTTTACATATACAGATCTATAGATGAGAAGTTAATCGTTGTCAAGTTACACTTTATTTTGACAACGATAATTTTATTTTTGACAGCTTACACTTTACTCTATAGTTAAACCACTGCCATATCACCTTTAGTTTGGAGCCACTCTTTGCGGTCACCCGAACGTTTTTTCGAAAGTAACATATCCATCATTTCAATAGTTTCGCTATGTTCATCATCAAGCGCGGTTAGTTGAACTAAACGACGAGTGTTAGCATCCATCGTAGTTTCTCTCAATTGTAGTGGGTTCATTTCCCCCAAACCTTTAAAGCGTTGGACATTTACTTTTCCACGCTTTTTCTCTGCTTCAATTCTGTCCAGCACACCGTCTTTTTCAGCTTCATCTAGTGCATAAAATACTTCTTTACCAACATCAATTCGGTATAGCGGTGGCATCGCCACATAAACATGTCCTGCTTGCACCAACGGCAAAAAATGTTGAGTGAATAGAGCACACAATAAGGTGGCAATATGTAGTCCATCCGAGTCAGCATCTGCGAGAATACAAATTTTACCGTAACGTAACTCTGATAAATCATCACTGTCAGGGTCTATTCCTAAGGCAACAGAAATATCATGTACCTCTTGTGACGCAAGAATTTGTCCAGAGTCTACTTCCCATGTATTAAGAATTTTACCACGCAATGGCATTATGGCTTGTGTTTCACGATCTCGTGCTTGTTTGGCACTACCGCCCGCTGAATCACCCTCAACTAAAAATAGTTCGGTGCGCGATAAGTCTTGGCTGCCACAGTCGGTTAACTTCCCAGGCAAAGCAGGTCCTTGGGTAATTTTTTTACGAACCACTTTTTTACTAGCACGCATACGCTTTTGTGCATTACTGATGCAAAATTCAGCTAATAACTCAGCAATATCTGTATGTTCATTTAACCATAAGCTAAAAGAGTCCTTTACCACACCAGTAACGAAGGCTGCACATTGGCGTGACGATAATCGCTCTTTCGTTTGCCCTGCAAATTGTGGGTCTTGCATTTTAATTGACAAGATGTAGCTACATTTATCCCAAATATCATCAGGGGTTAATTTCAGGCCACGCGGAATTAAACTACGGAACTCACAAAATTCACGCATTGATTCGAGTAGGCCTTGGCGCAGACCATTAACATGAGTACCACCAGCAATAGTTGGAATTAAATTAACATAACTTTCGCCTATGCCTTCCCCGCCTTCAGGCAACCAAGTTATTGCCCAGTCTGCGGCTTCACTTTGCGCAGTAAATGAGCCAATAAACGGTTGTTCTGGCAAGCTGACATAACCTTTAACTGATTCTATTAAATAATCTGTTAAACCATCTTCATAACACCACTCATATTTTGTATTTTCTATTTTGTCATGAAACTTAATGGTTAAACCGGGGCACAATACCGCTTTAGCTTTCAATAAATGTGTAAGCTTTAATACTGAAAATTTAGGAGAGTCAAAATAACTAGGATCGGGCCAAAATTTAACACGGGTACCTGTATTACGTTTACCAACCGTTCCTGTTTCGGTTAATTCTTCAACCTTAAAACCATTTTCAAAAGCCATTTCATAGACTTTACTGTCACGCCTAACGGTTACATCAACACGTGTTGATAAGGCGTTAACCACAGAAATGCCAACCCCATGCAAACCACCTGAGAATTGATAGTTTTTATTGGAAAATTTACCACCAGCATGGAGTTTACAAAATATAAGTTCAACACCTGACACACCTTCTTCAGGATGAATATCCGTTGGCATGCCACGACCATCATCAATAATCTCTAGCGATTGGTCTTTATCTAAAACAACACTAATATTTTGAGCATGCCCTGCAAGCGCCTCATCAACTGAGTTATCAATAACTTCTTGACCTAAATGATTTGGGCGAGTGGTATCGGTGTACATACCAGGACGGTGGCGCACGGGATCTAAGCCACTAAGGACTTCGATGGAATCTGAGTTATATTGGTCGGTCATGGTTTATTTATCTATCTTTATAAATATTATTGTTTTTTATGTTTTAACTTAATTCAGCACTGCAAAAAATTAGCAATTATCGGAAGTTTTTCATCAAAGCCAATGAAGCTATGATCACCACCCTGCTCAACGATAAGGCGACTGCATTTAAATTTATCTACAGCTTGTTGATAATCTAACACTTCATCGCCTGTTTGTACCATAACTAGATAATTATTTTTTTGTTCATCATCAAACCTTGGCGCACTTTGCTCTATTTTTTTAAGGTCTATCATATGTTGTTCGGTGACTTGGTAAACAATACCTGTATAGGGGTTTATCTGCTCACCCACATAATCTTCAAGAAGCTCAAACGGCTTAATTGCTGGATTTATTAATACCGCAAGTAATTGATATTTATTCGCTAAGTAATGTGCAAAATAGCCACCGAGCGAAGACCCCATTAAAAACCAAGATTGATTTATTGCAGGGGCATTTACTGCTGAAGCTTTGCTGTTGATTGACGCATTTTTGCTGGCTGAAGGCTCTTTACTTGTTGAAGATTCTAGAATTGCTTCTAATTGTGAAATAGCTTCATTAGGAGAAGTTGACAACTGTGGGCAAACAAAATTTACATCAGGAAAATTTTCCTGAAAATACTGGCGAGTTTGCTCTGCTTTTATCGATAAAGGAGATGAGTTAAAACCATGAATATAAAGAATGTTTTGTTGATTTTTTTGCATTTATTATTACTTTGCTTTCTTTTACTTTATTGTAAAGTGATTATATCGCTACTTAGTGAACCATTATCATCAAGATAAAAGAGTCGATAACTTGGAAGTATAGAGGCTACTTTTTCTTTAGTATCACCAAATTGAACAGAAGTGGCAGGACAAGTATATACATCGACATTTAACTTAGTTAAATGAGTCGCTCTATGAACATGACCACAAGCAATCGCTTTAATATTCATATTTTTGTCATTTAATTGGACAATGGTTTTCCAAAAGGCATCCTGCTCTAATAAACCATGTTTATCAATGTAATAGCCGATATCTATTGGGTGGTGATGCATCATTAACAATTGACATTTGCTGCTATCAATTTGTTGAGACAATGTTTGCAAACTATTTTGGCTAATCAAGCCAGAAGGTGTATCGCTTTTACTATCTAGTAGGTGTATTTGCCAAAAATCATTGCTGATAATTGTACTGGTTTGAAATGTAGGGGCAATTAAGTATTTAGTTAACATCGCCCTATCATCATGATTACCTGCTGAATAATAGACTGGCATAGCTAGTTTTGCTTGTTCAACTGCGTTGGCAAAGTGTTGATAGGATAACTCAGAGTGGTCTTGAGTTAGATCACCAGTAAATACAATGCAGTTGATATCATTTCGCTTAGCAATATCAGTCAAAACTCGAATTAAATTTTGCCAAACATTCGCACCTAAATGCTCGATACTCTTATCAGCAAAGAGATGGCAATCACTGAATTGAGCAATCACAAAAGGCTTACTTTGATCCGTCATTTTAGTGTTTGCAACGCTAAATTTACTTGACCATGTTCTAAACAAAGGTGTAACCATTCATTTAAAAACTGATTGATTTGCTGTTTTTCATCCTGTTGATGCATGTTTTTATTCGGATAATCGTAACGAGGTTTCACTTGAAAAACACCTTGACTGCTGATCACTTCCGCCATACGAGCATCATGATATAAGCGAATAGACATACAAGGGAGCAACGAGTTAGAGAAAGCTTTCGTTTTATTCACAGTTTGATCAATCACGGAATGTTTAAGCGATTTTTGCTCAAAGGCTATTTGTTCAAATGAAAGCAGCGAAGTATAACGAGTCACTTCCTTAACAGTTACTGAATAAGCTAAATGGTCATTAATAAAGAAGTGACGTTTCTGGTCTAGCTGAGTTTTATCAGCCTGTACTTTCAAAAGCAGCAAATAGTTATTTGCACACAAAGTCATCAAACTAACGAGGTTAGGCTGATACCTTGCTCTGCTATTAACTTTACTACTTGGAAAAAAACTCACTTATTACAATCCTTTTTACACAATTCTTCTGTATATAAAATACGAGCTATAAATTTTGATAATTCACTGCTAACCATTGTAAGCCAATTATGGTTGCCGCGTTAATAATTTTCCCATCGTTTAATAATGCTAAAGCATCTTTACGTGAGATAAGATGTAACAAAATATCTTCATTTTCATCATCTAAGCCATAAACACTGCCCGATGATACTTTATTACTATCAAATTTGGCCCAATACAAATGTATACATTCGCTCATAGCCCCAGGACTTGAAAGGTATTTCATAATGGGTTTAACACTTCCTGAATCTAAGATTATATTAGCTTCTTCTTTAGTTTCTCGAACAGCAACATCAATAGGACTTTCATTGTCATCAAACATGCCAGCAACAAATTCAAGCAACCATGGAGTTTCTTCTGTGCGCAATGCACCAGCTCTAAATTGTTCTAATAACAACAACTTGTCTTGAACTTGGTCATAAAGCATAACGACTACAGCATCGCCGCGTTCAAACACTTCTCGGGTGAATACATTACTTTGCTTATTTGAAAACAATTTATGATTAAGTTGATATTCATTTAGTTTAAAAAAGCCCTGATACTTAGTTTCAATGGCTGAAATAGAGACGTCTTCATGACCATATTTCAGCATAGGCACTTGCCTGTTTTTCATCTCTTGCATAAAACCCTCTTTTTGATAATAATTTGTTACACTACTAAATACTTATTTTATTTGGTTAATTTCAAAAAATCTGTAACATAACCTAGTATAAAAAAAATTTGTGAAATTACATAAGGGGAACAGATCTCCCCAAGGAAAGTTCAACTCATGAAAAAAACATTAAGCACACTAATTATAGCCATTGCTAGCGCTATGACAGCTAACAATGCTCAAGCCGATGATTTATTATCAGTTTATCAACAAGCTTTATTAAACGATACCGTCGTTTTAAAAGCACAAGCTCAATTTGAAATAGTTAAAGAAGATATAGATCAAGCTCGCTCAGCATTGTTACCTCAAATAAGTGCTTATGGTAGTTACAGTGATGGTGAAAGTGAATCTTATCTTGCTGGCTCAACACTAACGACTGAATTTAATTCTTTAGGTTATGGGGCTAGTCTGAATATGCAGCTTTATCACCACGACAGTTGGTTACGTTTGAATATTGCAGAAAAGTCAGCTCATCAAAGTGATTTAGTTTATCAGATAGCGAAACAAGATTTAATCGTTCGCGTCGCTCAAGCTTACTTTGCTTTATTAAGCTCTAAAGATGATATGGTTTTTGCCCAAGCAGAAAAAGCAGCTATAGCCCGTCAACTTGAACAAACAAAACAGCGTTTTTCAGTAGGCTTAACAGCGATCACTGATGTACATGAGGCACAAGCACAATACGACAACGCGGTAACCGAAGAAATTCGTGCTGAAAATTCAATTTATAATGCAGAAGAAGAATTACGTGTTATTACTAATACTTACCCAAGTAATATCAGTACCTTAAATACCGACCGTTTTAGTACTTCAACACCTAATCCAAATAGCGCTGATGAATGGCAAAAAGCTGCTGAAGCAAAAAATTTAGATTTGATAGCGTCAAAAGTTGGTATTGAGGTGGCGAAGAAAACCATTGATTCAGCCAGATCTGGCCATTACCCTACTTTAGATTTTGGTGCTAATTATAACAGCGCTGACGGCGAAACAGATGGACCTTTAGGCAATGTAGATGCGCCAGCCTTAAATGATTATTCAATTGGAGTAACACTTAATGTGCCTATTTATTCAGGTGGTGCAATAGAAAGCAGTGTTCGCCAAGCACAAAGTCGTTTTGTATTAGCTAGCCAAGATTTAATGCAAACTCATCGTGGTGTAGTGCGTACAACCCGTAATGCATACAATACAGTTATAGCAACTATTTCAGGAATAAGAGCTTTTGAGCAATCAGTACTAAGTGCTAAAAAAGCATTAGAAGCAACAGAAGCAGGTTTTGAAGTAGGTACACGTACTATTGTTGATGTATTAGATAGCACCCGTAACTTATACAATGCAAAACGTAACTTATCATCAACACGTTATGCTTATATCCAAAATGTATTACTGTTAAAACGTGCTGGCGGTACAATTACCGATGGCGATATTACGGCAATCAACTCAGGATTAATGGCCGTAAATTAAGATTAAAGCAATAACTGGGAAGAGCCACTAGTATTGCTAGTGGCTCTTTATATTTGTATGTTTTTACATCAAGCTTCGAAAAAACTCAACTAACTGTTTAGCTTCGCGCTGAACAGAATAATGCTCAAGCACTCGCTCTCGGCCATTAACTCCCATTTGTGTTAACTTGTCTTGATCACTCAATAACAAATCCATTTTATCAATAACCGCAGACAAGTCGTTAATAGGTACCACATAACCATCTTTTCCTGCACGAACAACTTCAGGCCAAGCACCTGCTTCACTTGCCAATACCGCAGCGCCACTTCCCATTGCTTCAACAATAGTTAAACCAAAACCTTCGTTATCACTTAAGGCTACCACTAAAGATAGAGCACTAAATATTTTTGGAATGTCAGCAAAGTTTTGTTCGCCTACAAAAACTATACGTTCAACTAAACCCGCTTTTTCTATTTCCGTTTGCAGTTTTTTAACAAAATTTTCATTGCTTGAGCTTATAGAGCCAACAATTACTGCGGTATAGTCAGGGTACTTATCAAGCAACTCAATACAGCTCTTTACAAACAAGTGCACCCCCTTTTGTGCTCGAACCCGACCTAAGATAGCAATACCGCGTTTACCTTTATTAATTGATTGTGGTAAAAGGTTTATTGCTTGCCAAGCTGTTTCTTTATTTTCTGGGGGGGTATAAACATCAGTTTTGATACCATGATAAATAATTGCATCAGGTTTGCGGTGTAAATGACTTGCTGAAGCTTTGCACATAGCCAATACGGCATCCATTTTATCAGTTAACCATTTAGTTGAACCTGATCGAGATCGCTGTGCCGCTGAGCTAAAAACGATTTTAATTTTTGCCCGAAGGACATGTTTTAATATCAACGCTTGAATCATTTCATCAACACGGCGTGCATGAAAAATTCTAAACCGACCATCAGATAAAGGCCTTCTGCACAATTTAGCAACTTGCCAAAAGGTAATACTTAATGACTCATCAGGCAAGTGATGTTTACCCATCACCCTAAGGTTAATCAGTTTTTGTTGTGTTGATAATAACTGCAACATAGTTGAGGTTACACCGGAAAAGTTCGAGTTAGAATTTCCAATAATTAATTCTATCTCTTTATCAGCTCCATTTTGACTTACTTGCATACTCATTTACTGATCTTAACTATTATTATTGTTGATGATGATGCATTCTACTTGAAAATATAGCGGGCATCACGCCACTTTTACAAAACTGTAAGTTCTTCTTTCATAAACTGACTGTTACCCGATATAATTAAGAACATAAATAACCAGCGCCAGAAATATTTCCCTGCGTGTTATCAAGAGAACGTATTGTGAGTAGAAATAAAGTTTTACAACCTGATTTTAAATTAACTTTTTTATTACCTAAATATTGGCTAACTTGGTTAGCTGTTTTTATTCTTTACAGTATTTCGTGGTTACCTTACAAATGGCAATTAGGCTTAGGGCGTTTATTAGGACGCTTCCTTTTTAAAATAAGTTCGAAAAGAAAGCACGTTGCAGATGTTAATTTAAAGTTGTGTTTTCCAGACATGAGTGAGCAAGAACGGCAGCATTTTTTAAAGAAAAACTTTGAAAATACCGGCATTGCACTTTTTGAAACAGGCATGGGATGGTGGTGGCCTAACTGGCGAATAAACCGTAAAGTGACAATGGTTGGCCTTGAGCATATTGAGAAAGCTAAACGCGATGGAAAAGGCATACTATTATTAGGAACGCATTATTTAAGTCTAGAAATGAATGGTCGTTGCATAGGGCATGTCCACCCAATGGTAGTCTTTTATCGTCCTCACAATAACCCACTTATGGAATATTTTCAATTTCGTGGCCGTGGCCGTTCGAATAAGTACATGCTTGGTAAAAGAGATGTAAAAGGATTAATGAAAGCTTTAAAAAATGGAGAGTCTTGCGTTTATTTGCCCGATCAAGACTATGGTAGAAACCGTAGTATATTTGTGCCATTTTTTGGGGTGAAAGATACTGCTACCACAACAGGAACAGTCATTTTTGCTAAACAGAAAAATGTTACAACTATGATGGCAACTTCAATCAGGAATGATGATGACAGTGGCTATACCATTGAAATATCACCACCCTTTGAAAACTTTCCAAGCAAAGATAATGAAGCCGATTTGATAAGAGTTAATCAGGAGTTGGAAAAGGCAATATCTCAAAAGCCAGAACAATATATGTGGTTGCACCGTCGTTTTAAAACTCGCCCTGATCCTGATGCACCTTCAGTGTATAAATAATATAAGCAGTAGATTAGATAATTCTTTGAAAAGTTAGTAAGTATTTTGTATTGTATGTATACACTCATACAAAGTTATGTCGACTGGAAATTTATTCATTATGGGCTTTTGGATTCGAAATGCGATTTTAGCAATCGTTTTAATTGGATTAGCTGTTGCTTTTTTCCTCAACAAAGACTTATTGCTTGCTTTAAACCAAGAAGAATCTCAAGTATCAACATCAAAAGTTGATGCTGATAAAGCGACGGCCGAAAGTGCAAAAAAAAATCCGCCAATAGAAAAAACGTCTAACGCAGCAGCAGATGGACTTTCTAATTTTTATGCCAAAATATATGGTGATAATGAAAAGAGAAAGGTAAGAAATAATGTTATTTTTTTACCTGAGCCTGAAGGTGATTTAGTTAAAATCTTACAAGCAAGAGAAATGGTAGTTCGCCCTTTCCGTAAAAACTGGAGAGGTACTAAAGCTTCTAGGCCATTTAGAAAAGGAGAAACCCTTTATCAAAAACTTGCAGAATATTCTGCTAGTGATGGTCTTGAAGTTATTTGGTGGCTCGATAAAGATTTTATCGTTAAAGACCCTTTTCGTATAAATAAAAGCATCTTAAAAACGGCTAGCCAAGTAGGAAATGCCGTTTCAGGCCATTTTCCTGAAAGCATTAATAGCTACTTTTGTTACCGCCAACGAACATTAGTTTTTGTCAGTGAACCGCCTAGTTACCTTGATGAAGAGTGTGTTTTATTAAAATAATTAATTGGTTAATTTAATAAAAACTTTCCCCATAACTCAGTCACTTTCTCTTGCTCTGTTAATGATGCACTATTTATTAACAATGCTTCATTTTGCAAAGTAGCTTTGTGACCATAATCCCTGAGTTGCTGATACCATTTTGTGAGCAAACTTTGCTCAGCACAACTTAATATATCAAGTTCAGCTAACGACTTAAAAATTCCCAAATTATCACAACGCTCAGTTAAATTTGCATACTTTTCACTATGCGCCAATACTAAATATTGTGCTAAAAACTCAATATCGACTAATCCCCCTGCTCCTTGTTTAATATCGACAAGATCATCAGTAGATTTATCAAGATGGCTCCGCATCTTCTCCCGCATATTATTTACATCTTCTTTTAACTGAGCCAAATCTCTTTTTTCACTTAGAACCTGTTCACGGATAGTTTTGAATTCTTTTTCAATAGTTTGGTTACCATAAACAATCCGTGCACGAACAAGCGCTTGATGTTCCCATGTCCATGCATCTTGCTGTTGATATTGACCAAACGTATTGATATGAATAACTAACACGCCTGAATTTCCTGAGGGGCGCAAGCGCATATCTAGTTCATATAAAATACCGCTATTCATACGAGTATTAAAAATATGCATCATACGCTGTGCTAATTTCATGTAGAACTGGCTTGCTGCAACAATCTTTTCACCATTAGCTAAGCCCGTTGTTTCATCACCTTCTGGGCTATGATGAACAAAAACAAGATCAAGATCAGAGCCATAGCTGAGCTCGTTACCGCCCATCTTGCCGTAGGCAATAACAGCAAAGCCTTTACTGTTATTATCAATTGTTGATTTCGGAACACCAAAACGACTTGCTACCTGTTGCCAGGCAATGTTAATCACTTCATTAATAATTGCTTCCGCTAATGCAGTTAAGTGTTGACTCACTTTTTTTACATTTAACACTTCCGCAATATCTGCTGCAGCAATACGTAACTGTTGTGCTTGTTTAAATAGACGTAAACCATCCATTTGCGCTTCCAAATCTTCTTCCGGAATACGAAGCATACTTTCACGTAGCTCCAATCCATAAGCAGACAACTGAGGAGGGTTATGAAGTAAAGTGGGGTCAATTAACTCATCTAATAAAATAGGATATTTGGCAATATAGTCAGTTACCCAACTACTCGCTTGGCATAGATGAATTAGTTGTTTTAGCGCCCCTTCATTTTCAAACAATAACTCTAAATAAGCGGTACGGGTAACTATTTTTTTAAAGACATGCAATACCCGTTCAAGTACAAATTCCGCTTGTTTAGCTTGTTGAATATGACAAATAAGTAAAGGGATTAGTTTATCTAAAACTTGTCTACCTCTAGTGCCAATACTACGTTTACCTACATCTTCTCTAAAATCTGATAATAAACGCCAAACATTTTCGCTATTCCAAGAAATAATATTTTGAGCTGCCTGCTCTTGCTCAAGCCAAGCTATTGATTCTTTATCACTCCAACGGCTATACCACAACGTACTCCAATGTTGATCTTCTACTTGGTGATTAGGGCTTTCTATGCCAATTAACTGCTCAAACTTATCATGTACGCCGTCCATATGGGCTTGTAATACTTTGCTGAAATCATCCCAAGATTTAAAATTAAGTACTTGCAACAACCTTTCTCGGTCTAACTCATTATCAGGCAACGTTTGTGTTTGCTTATCCGCCAAAGCTTGTAGAATATTTTCCACTCGGCGTAAAAAACAATAGGCATTTTTTAACACAACTTTACTATCTTCTTCTATTTCTCCAGATATGACTAATTCAGGTAACACAGTTAACAAGCTTCTTTGTTGTAGCTTTTTCACCCTACCACCACGAATTAGCTGAAAGACTTGCACAATGAATTCAATTTCACGTATACCACCTGCACCCAATTTAATATTATTAACGAGTTGCTTACGACGAACTTCTTGAGAAATCATACTTTTCATTCGGCGCAAACTATCAATAACACTAAAATCAATATAACGGCGATAGACAAAAGGTCGTAGTAAGGTTGATAATTGCTGGTGATAATCTTGTTCGCCATTAGTAGGTGATGCTTTTGTTGAATCATTTTTCAATGACGGAATGACGCGAGCTTTGAGCATTGCATATCGTTCCCAGTCACGCCCTTGTTCTTGGTAATAGTCTTCCATAGCATTAAAAGTTAAAACTAACGGGCCGCTTTCACCAAAAGGCCTTAAACGCATATCTACACGATACACAAAACCATCGGCGGTATGTTGATGTAATGAGGTTATTAGTTTTTGAGCTAAACGAGTAAAAAACTGTTGGTTATCTAAGCTTCGTCTACACCCATGAGTTTCACCGCTATGGGGGTAAACAAAAATCAAATCAATATCCGATGAAAAGTTCAGCTCTTTACCGCCAAGTTTCCCCATGCCATAAACAAGCAAAGACTGCGTTTCACCTGAAACATCGGTTGGTGTGCCCCATTTATTCTGACAAAACTGGGTTAACCAATCTAGGCTAACTTGAATCAATGCATCGGCCAGTAAAGACAACCTTTCTAGTGAACTTTCAAGTTCAATGTTCAGCACCAAATCAGCAATAGCAATATTTACCATTTGCTGTAAACGAAAGCGCCTTAATATACGGTGCAATTGCTCTTCACTTTGACAATCAATTAGTAATTCTTCGAGTAAGCTTGCATAAGGCGGTGTAGTTTTAAGATAAACACTTTTACTTACAAATAATTCCAACACTAATTCAGGTGCTTGCTGTGCACTAGTTAAGACAAAATCACTTAACGTAATCGCTAATTGAAAGTGTTCAAGTTGTTGCAAAGTTAGTAGTTGATAACTTTGTGGGTGTTGTTGACTAAACTGCTGCCAACTTTTTTCTTGCTGCTGTTTAAGTAACTTATTATCATTAAGTTGTGACAAAGAGAGAAAAGACAAAAGCGTTCCTTTATTTTGAGTTTTAACTTGGCTAATATAAAACAGTCAAGACAATAGACATAATATGTCGTTAGTGATATTAATATGACATAGATAGCAAGTTAATAAACTTGGTATATTTAAGAATAACATAGCATTTTTATGGAGATGATGGCAGCAATGCAAAGGCTAAAAAACTCTTTTTCTCAGCAACATTTAAAGAATATATGCACTAGATCAATATTAGTGATAACGCTTTTTTTATTGTCTGCCTGTGGAGATCCAATTAAAGAACAAGCATTACAACAGCTGCCTCTTACCGAACAGAGAGTTGCACAATTAGGTGGTGCTCTAAAAAATGGTCAAGTGCGTAATGCGGTTTTAATTCAGCAATACGCTTCAAAAGTTTCTGCTCAAAAGCCTGACTTGTCTTCATTAGTGAACGAATTCAGAAAAGATGCTTCAACGCAAGGACCTATGTATCTTGCTTTACTTGATCGCGTTAATACCACAAAAAACCAACCACAAATGTTTGCTTCAAGCCAAGCGCTTTATGACGAATTACTTAATATTTATCAAGCTGCCGATCCTGTACTTTATTCAGATGCCTTAAGCGACCCACTGAACGTTTTAGCAGATATGTCTGATGGAAAATTACCTCGCATTAACTCTTTATCAAAAGCTCAAAGCCAAAACGCAAATAATGCCCAAGACTTTGGCACAGGAGAGCAATTAATTGGTAACCCAAGTTATGGTCATTGGCAAACAGGCAGTAATGGTATGTCGTTTTGGGCATGGTATGGCATGTATTCAATGATGGGTGACTTATTTGGTCGTCGTACTAGTTACAATGATTGGGGGAGAAATCGTAATTATAGCTATTACAATGATTACGGTAGAACCCGTTATAGTTCACCTAGTCAGTTAAAAAACCAAACGAAGCTTGATCAACGCACTAAAAAATCATTTGCAAGCCGAGGGCAAAAATACACTAGCCCTTATAGTAAAAATCGTACTGGCTCTTCAAGCCTATCAGGCAAAAGTAAAACAGCACAAACAAGTGCCAATCGTTTTAAAAGTAATGCAGTGAAAAAAAGCAGCTATGCCAGTAAACCTAGTAAAAGCTCAAGTTTTAGAAACTCTAAAACCAATACATCACGTAGCTTTCGACGTGGAAAGTAATAAGCAATAAGAATAGGAATAGAAAAAATTATGAATGCATTAATTGAGCTCGTTGGTGTGAATCAGGAACTACTCATTTATTTAGCAATAGATATCACAATTGCTATTCTCCTTTTAGGTGCCATGCGATTTTTATTAGGTTTAACTAGCAAAGTTAACAGTACAGAAGAATTATCTCAAAAAGATAACTTTGCATTCGGTGTTAGTGTCGCAGGTAGTATTTTAGCTTTAGGGATTGTTTTAACAGGAGCAATTACCGGAGAAAATGCAACAAGTTACCTGATGGAAATTATTGGTATGCTCGCATATGGTACTTACGGATTAATATTAATTAAAGTGGGTAGAGTTATTCAAGATAAAGTAGCCCTACACCATTTAGATAAAACTGAACTAATTAAAGAGCAAAACCTCACCATTGGGATCATAGATGCCGCAGGTGCAATTGCTACCGCTATTATCATTCGTGCAGTATTACTTTGGGTTGACGGCTTAGATATATCTACTTTTATCGCCATTACCTGCGGCTTTGTTGTAGCACAAGCAGTTTTAGTTATTGTTACCCGTATCAGAGAAAGTAATTACGCTAAAAATAACCAAGAAGATTGTTTGCAAGAAGCCTTAAGTGAAGGGCAGTTAGCCCTCGCTATCCGTTACAGTGGCCAAGTTATCAGTACTGCCCTAGCGGTTACTGCAGCTAGTCATTTCCTGGTTTATAGTCCTGAGACTTTAGTAATGAACCTTATTGGTTGGTTAGTCTTTGGCATCATCATGACTATACTCGTAGCACTATTAACATCACTGGCAAAACGAATTGTTTTATGGGGAATTAATTTAGTGGAAGAAGTTGATCAACAACACAATATTGGTGTAGCCAGCATTGAAATGGCAACAAGTATTGCTATTGCACTTATTTTAACTGCATTGATGGCTTAACCAGTTACGAGTTAACAGTTACGAGTAGCAAGGAAACCGGCTCTCGTAACTCGATACTCATTACTCGAAACTTTTCAGTTAAATCGTTACCTCACCAAAAAGCAACGCTATAAATTTCCCTCAATATGATCAAACAAATCCCTAAAAAGTCCCACCTACTCGACGATACCCTACTGATTTTAACCATGGCTGTGTTGGCGGGTTGTGGCCTAATCTATGAGTACCTACTTTCTCATTACGCTGGCAGAGTACTGGGTGTGATGGAAAGTACCATTTATACCATGATCGGTTTAATGATTGTTTCTATGGGTTTAGGAGCCTTTGCAGCTCGTAAAGTACGATGCGCCTTTAACGGTTTTGTTTATTTAGAGTTAATTATCGCTTTACTTGGCTCAAGCGCTATTTTGTTTATTGGTGCGTTAATTGCCGTTACACAAACATTACCCCACATCATTGCAGATATGTTTTCTCTACCTCCTGATATGTTGCCTCAAGGTGGAATATTTAATCAATTAAGTTTTCTAGCTGTTAACAGCCCCTATTTTTTTGGTGTTATTTTAGGTTTTTTTATTGGTATGGAAATCCCGCTAATAGCGCGAATTCGAGAGCAAATTCATGGTAAACACCTCGCAAATAACTTAGGCACAATTTATGGAGCAGATTATATTGGAGCGGGTTTAGGTGCTGCTATTTGGGTGGTATTTTTATTAAGTATTGATATCAGCAAAGCTGCGGCATTAACGGCTAGTTTAAACTTAATTGCTGGTGCCTTTTTTATCATGCGTTATTGGCAGCATTTACATTGGCGAAAAACATTTGTCAGCTTACATGCCCTTTTAGCCGTAGTGATTCTATTGATGTTTAATTATGGCAATCAATGGCTCAATCAAATGAATAGTTTACTCTACTTAGACAAGGTAGTGCACGTTCAAAAAACACGCTACCAACAACTTACTTTCACGATGAGAGATATGGGTTTTAATTCAACTAATACAGAGCTTGGTACCCCTCAAAAGAGTATTATTAATTTTTATCTTAATGGTCGGTTGCAGTTTTCTTCCATTGATGAACATATTTACCATGACTATTTAGTCGCGCCTGTTTTGTCGGGTTCAGCTCGCCATGACAACATTTTGATTATTGGCGGAGGCGATGGTTTAGCGCTGCGTGATGTTTTGAAATACTCGCCAGAAAAGGTCACTTTGATTGATTTAGATAGTGAATTAATTGATATTTTCCAAACCCCTAACGAGCATTTGAATGCCAATCTAGCTAGAAAGATTAGCTATTTAAATAAAGGTAGCTTAAAGGACGAACGTGTAACTATTTTGCGAAGTGATGCATTTATTACTATTAATGAGTTACTCAAATCTAAACAAGTATTCGATGCTATTATTGTTGATTTACCCGATCCAAGCCACCCAGATTTGAACAAATTATACACTGTTAATTTTTATGCTCGATTAAAGCAATTACTTTCAGGCGATGGATTAATTGCTATTCAATCAACTAGCCCATACCATGCTAAAGAGTCTTTCATTTCCATAGGTAAAACCTTGAACGCAGCTAACTATGCTCATGTACAGCAGTATCATGATAATGTGCCAAGCTTTGGTGAATGGGGTTGGACTATTGCAGCAAAAATGGGGGCGAGTCCCTTAGCAAGGCTAAACAAATTAGATGAACTGCCTATCCAACATACTTGGTTAAATTTAGAGATATTAAAAGCTGCCTTTATTTTTCCAAATAATTTCTATAAAAATAAAGAGAATATCGGCATTAATACATTAGGTAGCCATACACTTTACCAATTACATCAAAAAGCTTGGCAAGACCAACAAGGAATAAAATAGCGAGTAAAAAAGTATTAAGTTTTAACAAAAGAAATTAATTGAAATAAAAACACTTGACATAATATGTCAAGATGGTAAATTTAACCACGCTGACATATTATGTCATCATCAAGTAGATAAATTAAGGATAGGAAATACATGAATATTCATACTATAGCCGATCATTTAAATGGTTTGGCCGGCAATTCAGACACAGGGATGGATTTTGACTGCCAACCAATTTCAGGTGAAGTCGATGTACTGCAAATTACTATTTTGGGGCGAGAAGAATTACCCATTTTCGTTTCAGTCACTGACGATCAAATACTTTGTATCAGTTACCTTTGGGGTATTGATGAAGTAAAACCAGACAGCGTACCAGCAATGCATGAAAGTATGCTAGAAATGAACATCCCAATGCCATTATCATCTTTTTCAAAAATTGGTGATAAATATGTCATTTTTGGTGCCCTTTCAATTAGCTCAAGCTTTGATGATATAGAGCACGAATTAGCCGTATTAAATAATAATGCGTTAGAAGTTATTGATGATATGAGTGACTACTTACTTTAGCCAAATCGTTAATTCCAATTAGTTAAGTAACAGGGTTACCTCATTAGGAGAAAGATATGAGTATATTTAAAAAAATTATGACCGCAATTCGTGGTGGAGCATCAGAAGCAGGCGAAGCAATTATAGATGCAAATGCCACCCGAATTTTTGAACAAGAAATTCGTGATGCTGAAAATCACTTAACCAAAGCGAAGCGTGACTTAACAGGCGTAATGGCTGAGCAAATGTCTGCACAACGCGAAGTGACACGTTTAGAAAAAGAAATTAGCGAACATGAAGGCTATGCAGGGCAAGCACTTGAAAAAGGTGATGAAACGTTAGCACTTGCTGTAGCCGAAAAAATCTCAACTTTAGAAAATGACTTAACAACACAGCAACAAGCGCTTGGTAGCTTTACCGGTAATGCTGATAGGTTAAAAGAATTAGTTAAGAAAAGTGAACGTCAAGTAACTGAACATAAACGCCAATTGTCTATGGTGAAAACAACTGAAAGTGTGCAAAAAGCAACATCAGCAATCACTGATAACTTTTCTTCAAGCAATTCAAAACTATTGAGTGCTAAAGACTCATTAGAGCGAATCAAAGCGAAACAGCAAAAGTTTGATGACAAAATGAAGGCCGCTGAAGTGCTTGAGTCTGAAGATTCAGATACCTCATTAGCTGCGCAATTAAAAGCAGCGGGTATTGGTTCAAAAGATAACAGTGCGAACTCTGTACTAGATCGCATTAAAGCGAAACAGAAGTAATCAATAAATTTTCGAGTTGCGAGTTGCGTAAAAAAAGAAAAAATGAGATGCGAATAACGGGTTAACAACAACTCGCTACTCGCAGCTTTTTGTTACTCGAAGCTAAAGGTATTGTATGAGTTTTTTCAAGAATGTATTTAATAAAAAAAGCAATAAGTCAGAGCAACGTAAGCTAACTCAAGTGAACCAACTATTGGTTGGCGATATTATTGTGTTAACTGACAGTTTTGCTTTACCTGATATATTGCGTGGTCAGCAACTACAAGTAACCGCTGTAAACAGCTATGAGTATGAAAACAGCACTCAATCAGAATGGACATTACAGGGAAGTGATTCGCTTTTATTGTTTTTAGCTTTAGACGTTGATGATTCTACTGAATTAAAATTCGGCTTAAAAATTGAACATGAAGATGTTGAAACGCTATTTGATCTAGACTGCTTTTCTGAAATTTTTGACGAGCCAGGACAAGCTTTTCTTGACCGAAAAATAGATAACGAAAAAACAACCAACTGGAGTAGCAAGCAATATCAGCAGAGTACTTTTGCAAAAGTTGGATATTTTCATCGCAAAGATCATCGAAGTGACAATATTAGTGCCTATGAAGGCAAAGATAGTGGAGAACAATTTGAGCTTTACTCTTTATATAGTGAAGATCAAAGCAAGGGTATTGATATAGAAGTTTGGCAAGATGGTGATACCGATGTTTTTCTAACTTTATTTAGACCGTTAACTGACATTGTTGATATGTATTCAGCAAGCTAATACAACCAGATCAGAGATTAACATGACTAAAAAGATGCCAGAAAAGTGGCAATCATCATTGAAAGCAATAAAAGCGGTTCAAGTCGCTTTTGATATGGATGAAAAAATCCAACTCTCAATTAGAAAACAAGCGCTTGACGCTGGATTAAGTCCATCAGATCAAATTCGTGATATTTTAGGGCTTCCCATTAATAAACGTCCTAAGCGCCCTCGCCTTACAGTCAGTTTAGCACCTGGAGATTACCAAGTATTAGCTGAGAAATACGATTTAAAAGCCGAGCAGCAACTTGAAATTAAGAAAAAATTAATGGATGAACTTATTGAATATGTTAGTACAAGTGAAAGTAAGTAACCTGAGCTCGGCTTAACAAAGGTTTCTCTAGCAGCTGAAAATGCTCGAAAGCAAATGAACGTATTAAGACGTTGTTGCCTCTTATAAAAAATAGTTAAAAACCAATTAACTTCAATATTAAAATGACTCTATTTCATAATCAAAATATTCAAAATCTTTAGCATAAAGACGCTCAATAATGATCTTGGATTCATCGCAATAATAATCTTTCCAACTCTTACGTTTAGATTTATTCCTATGCTCTACTTTTAAAGGAGGTAACCCTACTTCTTTCATTAAGCGTATTAATTCTTCATCATAATTTTCATATCTTCCGATAAAGTCCACTTTAACATGTTCAATCCAACGATACTGAGGATTACATAAACTCATACCTTTAGAGTTGTATAAGCCAATATCATCAATATTGCCTTCAATCGATTGCCAAAAGGCTAAAAATGACGGCTTATCTGACATTTTTTTAGTTAGATAAACATAAAGAGACACTGCCCTATCATATGGGTTTCGACAAAAACAAAACTTAAATGATTTTTCATCATATTCTTTGGAAACATGATTCTTCTCGACTAGTTGGGCATAGTCCATGTGATCAAAAGTGACAAGCCCTCGCTGAGAGAAGCGCTGACTAATTTGTGATAAGACTTTAACTTTTGTACAGCCATATGTTTTCAACATATTATAAAGGCTAGTACCAGCATTTTTTGGGATCCAAATGAAAACGGCTTTAGGTCTATTTTTACTACGAAAGTAGTGAATAGCTTTATCCAGATGGGTTAGGTGATAGAGCCTTTTAATCTGCTTTTCTATAACTTTATTCTTTTTAACCCGCATAAATTGATACTTAATAATAGGAAACTGAGCATATTTTCAGGATTTATTATCTTATTGTCAAGCTAAGCAAGCCTACTAAAACATACCAAAGCGCTGATTAGTGCCATGAATTAATTACTCTCTTTCACCTAATCTTAAGACGTATTTTCCAAATGGATTATCAGAACTAGGGGGGCCTTGCGCCATTTCTTCACCATGATTTTAAAAATAAGGTATTAGCATTGCACTAGGAATTATTATATCGCTAGCCAACTCAGTTAATATTCTTAGAAGGGAGCTTATTTCTTTCATTATAATATAAGGCATAACCACGTGCAGCTTTGCTTAATTCACTTGGTTCCATTTTAACAACAGTTTTCAACTGCTCTGCTAATACAAAGAGTGTTTTTTCATTGCCACTCACTAACTCTATTTCTATCTCGTTAATGAACACTGTGGGGTTACCCTGTGCGGTAGATATTTCACCTCTATCTAATGCTAATTCAATAATATTTTCACCTTGGGTAATTAGCCACGTATGTCGTGTAAAATTAGTAGAAAAAATCACCTGTAAACTCTCTTGTAAATCCATCACGTTAACATTTTCAGGCCAAATTTTGATGGGAAACAAGGATAAATCTAGTTTCCCATTGGCTATATCAATATTGTACTCAGGTCGTTGATGCAAACAACCAACAATGGTTCCTGCTGTTTTAATCGTTTGTTCGTACTTCTGAGCTTTAGCACGAATTCGTAAACCGAAATCCATTCGTCTTAAGTCTAAGTCATCATTGTCGAAGTAATCGTTTACAAGTTGGCTTTGATTCATTTCAAAACATATATTACTCGCATTGAGCATGTTGGTTATATCAGCAACAATATTACTATTGTCTACATTATTTTCTGATAATTGATATTTAAGTTCTATCTCTATGGTCATTTTCTACTCTAGGCTACAATAAAATAATTTTATTACATCTATACAGCATACACTTTGTTTATCAACAGACCAAAGGATTCCTAATCTTCACTTGATATCAAGGCGCCAAACACATAATATCTTCTTTTCAATGATTTACTTTTACCTAGTGGTTGTTTCATGAATATTCCTAGCATATCTTTTAAACAAGTGATTAAGCATAATATCATCAGTTTTTTCGTCATTTTCATTGCTGCTTTTTCTGCTCAAGCTGAAGAAACTCAGCAAGGTTACATATCTGACGATCTAACTATTTTTATGCATGCTGGGCCAGGTACAAATTATCGTATTTTGGGGACCATTAATGCGGGTTCCCAAATACAAATAACAGGTAAGTCATCAAATGAATACAGTGAAATTATTGATGATAAAAATCGAACAACTTGGGTTGAAACAAAATATATCACTATTCAACCAGGATTACGTTTTGTTGTAGCCGATCTTAATGGCAAGCTTGCAAGTGGCAGTGATTATAGTGCGCAACTTGATGGCGAAGTAAATGAATTAAAAAACACTATTGATTTGATAAATAAAGAAAAAGAAAAATTACAAACTGAATTCAAACAAGTTCAGCAACAGCTTACGCAAACACAAAATAAGGTCAAAGATCAAGACACTAGCATCAAGAAGCAATGGTTTTTTAATGGTGCCATAGTTTTAGGTGTAGGATTACTTTTAGGCCTTATTTTACCAAAGTTTTTTACTCGCCGCCGCAGTTCAATGGACAGTTGGGAATAGTGCTAATTTTTTAAATGAACAATAAATTTATGAAAATATTAGTAATCCCTAATCGTGGTCGCTCCTTCAATGCTGTTCGCCCTGAAGCACAGTGCTACATTGCCTTAGCAAACCTTGGACATGAGGTAACAGTCATGTCTAATTCTAGGAATGCTTATGTAGACGAATATAAACATTCGAAAGTAACTTTTATTGAACTGGCAACGCTTAAAAAGCATAGTTGGGCGGTAATCAAACAAATTCATCAATATATCAAACAACATAGTATTGATATTGTTTACGCTACGGAATCAAAAGGCATTTCTAATGCCGCTTTTGCTTGTATTGGTACAAAAGCAAAAATGATCACATATCGTGGTACAACAGGTGGCCTTTACAAAAGTGATATTTCAAATTATTTATGCATGTTTCACCCTCGTATAGATGGTGTAATCTGCGTATCTGAGGCCGTCACAAAATATGTAAAACCCAAAATGCGTAATGCGATTCAAGCCAAAGTTACCACAATTTATAAAGGTCATGACTTAGCTTGGTATCAAGAAAGTGCTGTAGAATTAAACAGTTTAGATACTCAAAGTAAAAACTTTAATATTGTTTGCATTGGTAGCCCAAGACCACAAAAAGGCATGCAATATATGCTTGATGCTATGAAAGAGCTCAAAAACATTGATAATATTAGACTGATTCTTGTTGGTGACAACTTTGATTGCGAACCTTACATCAGTAATATCAAAGCGACTGGAATGGATGAAAAAATTATTCAAACAGGATTTCGCTCTGACGTACCACAAATAGCTAAAGCCTGTGATGTATTAGTACTACCTTCTGAGCGTGAAGGATTACCGAGAGTTGTACTTGAATCATTAGCTGTTGGCACGCCAGTGATAACGTCTGCCAATGAGGGTGCAATGGAGATTATTGAAGATAATATCAATGGCTTTGTTGTTCCTATTGGAGATGGCAAAGCTATTGCTGATCGTATTCGTTTAGTTATTGAAAATACAGAGCTCTTACAACAGTTAAGTGAAAACGCACAAAAGACCATTGCCACCACTATGTCACACGATAAGACAGTTCTAGATATGGAGAATTATTTCAAAAGCGTACTTTAACTTTGCATAAGAAAACATTAGCTAGTGACAAGTTTTACCAATCGCTAGTATTTCACCAACTTGCTCGTTAAAATACCCCTTTATTTTGATTCGTAAAGTTATCTCATTGAAATTTTTTAAACTCCCTTTTATTATTCTTTGTTTAGCCAGTGTGACTAGCTTTGCTAAAGGACCATCTCCGTACCTTCCTTTACAGCTTGCTCCTTTAATTGAATTAGAGCTAAATCGCTTAGCAACATTATCAAAATTGCCTGTTTTAACAAAACCGTATCACGCAGCAACAATCAACCGTTATTTAGAAAAAATTGTTAATAGCCATCCTGCCTTGTATCAACGAATTTCAGCTTACCTTAAACGGTATAAAAAAGAAGCGGCGTTAACTCACGCTTCTGTTCAGCTAAACTACTCCGATACAAAAGACATTACTTTACCCAACCAACGCGGCCAAACAACGGATGCTAATTACTTCGCATCTTTAAGTGGTTTTTGGCAAGCAAATCAATACTTAATTATCAATGGTGGTGGTCGATATTATGATGGTGGTGACTACCTTAGAACGAATTCTTTTATATCGTTCGGACTAGAGGTGTTACAAGTTGATATTGGCTATAGGGAGCATTGGATATCACCTTTTCAAGAAGGAGCTGTACTCCTTTCTACTCAAGCAAAACCACCGTTAAGTGTCACTATTAGCAATCCAGCATTAATCACCGATTTTAATATAAAATATGAAATGTCTATTGGATTATTAGATGAGCATAATGATATTCGCTTTGATCGAGATGAGCCTGCTGTTTCTGGCGAACCTGCGCTATTAACAATGCACTTAAGTGTTCAACCTATTGATTGGTGGACTATTGGTTTTAATCGCACCTTAATGTTTGGAGGAGATGAAAAAGTTACTTTAAGTGATATTTGGAAAGCAATTATTGATCCTGTAAACAGCGATAACTGCGGCGGAGATGGTACTGACTTACAAGATTGTAGCCAAGAGTTTGGTAATCAACAGGCCTCCATAACTAATAAATTCGATCTCAATTGGTTTGATATGCCTTTCAGCTTTTATTATGAATACGCAGGTGAAGATACAAACAATTACACCAATTATAAGTTAGCAAATTTGGCAAATAGTTTCGGCTTGTTTTTTCCTTATTTAAACGACAACATATCATTAAATATGGAATTCACTACATTTCAATCGGCTTGGTACACTCATCATATTTATGGTGAAGGCTATTCAAATGATGGTGTTAAAATGGGGCATTGGTGGGGTAGTATGAAAGATCCTAAAGATAATGTTGGCGGCGAAACTGGCAATGTCAGATTAGATTGGCAAAACAGTGGCGAATCACAAATATCTATGATCTATCGCACTGCAAGTTTTAACGAATCTAGCTATGCTGACTATCAACAATCTCACGAAATAGAGCTAAAATATACTCGGGTTATTGAATCTGGTTTTTTAGGGATAAAGCTATATTTAGGTCAAAACAATTACGGTGAAAACTTTGTGCAAACCAGTGTCTCTTATTCTTGGTAAACTAAGAATTTGAATTTATATATATTTTAGGAGCAATAACAATGAGAGTTATCACCTTTGGTACTTACGATATTTTTCATGTCGGCCACGTTAATATTATCGAAAGAGCAAAATTGCATGGCGATCATTTAATTGTCGGTGTTTCATCTGATAAATTAAATATATCAAAAAAAGGTCGTCCACCGGTTTACTGTGAAGATGATCGTCAACACATTATTCGATCAATGCGATGTGTTGACGAAGTTTTTTTAGAAGAGTCTCTTGAATTAAAGGCTGATTATATTAAATATTATAATGCTGATATATTAGTAATGGGTGATGATTGGCAAGGAAAGTTTGACCACTTAAATGATATTTGTCAGGTCATTTATTTACCTAGAACCCCTTCAGTTTCCACCACTGAAATAATCGAAGTAGTGAAAACAAAACGACTGTAAGTCTTATGACTACAGTTCTTATAACTACAATTATCATATAGACACATAAAACTTATATTATGACTTCAACACGCTATTTATTTTATATCGCCCATAACTACTCTTTTGAAATACTTAGGCCGCTACAACAAGTAATACTGGCTCAAGGTGATGAGGTAAAATGGTTAGCTGTTGGTAAAGAAGTTACCCTTAGCTATTTTCAAAGCAATGAATCAGTATTGAGTTCTATTGATGATGCTAGAAAATACAATCCTGATGCCAGCTTCGCTCCTGGTAATGAAATCCCCAACTTTATTCCCGGATTAAAAGTACAAGTTTTTCACGGCCTTGAATGGAAGAAAAAAGGTCACTTTGTTGTTCGCGATTTTTTCGATTTATATTGTACTCACGGCCCCGCAACGACAAGTCGTTTTAACATATTAGCTAAAAAACATGGTTTTTTTGATGTAGTTGAAACCGCTTGGCCAAAACTAGATTATTTATTTACTTCGCCCGCTATGCCTATCAAAGAGCATTTGCATAGCCAAGGTAAAAAAATAATTCTGTATGCGCCAACTTTTTCCCCTACCTTAACTTCAGCCCCCGCATTGTTTGATGAAATAAAACGTTTAAGCGAGCATAAAGATTATCACTGGTTGATTAAGTTTCACCCTAAAATGGCAACACAGTGGCTTGAGCAATATAAAACCATAGTAAAAGATAATGTACATATTATCGAAACATCAAGCATAAACGAATTATTACAAACGGCTGACATCATGGTGTCAGACACCTCATCAGTGATTGGTGAATTCTCATTACTTAATAAAGCAACGGTAAGTTTAAATAATAAGGAGCCTGGTGATTACCTAATCAATATTCAAACAGCGGAGCAACTTGAACATGCAATTGAGCTCGCACTTAGTCCAAGCAAACAATTGAAAACAGCAATTAAGGCATATGCAGACGATCTTCACCCATACCATGATGGCCAAGCCGCTCAGCGTATTTTAACCGCAACCGAAACCATGTTAACAAACGGAAAACAAGCTCAGAAAAGAAAACCGTTAAATATTTTTCGAAACTTAAAACAAAGAAAAAAACTTAAATACTGGACTATTTAGGTAAATTCCTAGGCTGCATATAACTAAACCTTCTAGCGTTAAAATATTTTTCATTTGACAGTGTTAGAGTATATGCGCTATTAATATACACATTGAAAATTTTTAACAAACAATCTATCAGATAAAATGATTAAATTAATTAAGCATATTCAACTCAACCTCCTCGTACTCAAAGTGCGCGGCTAGGTTTTATTGCTTATTAAAAATAACATTTTCAGATAATATTCTAAAAATATAAAAAATAAGAATTAATTAAAACCCGCGCTAACTAACGCGGGTTTTTTACGTCTATGTGTTAGTTAGCTTTAAAATTTTATTAGTAAATAGTGCTAATAAATAATATTAGGCATATAAAGGATAAAAACATGAGCAACACAGCATCAACCTCATCCGGTTCAGCTTCACAAGGTTCTACGTCACAAGATAATGTCATCATTTTCGATACTACCTTGCGTGATGGTGAGCAAGCACTAAATGCAAGTTTATCTGTACATGAAAAGCTGCAGATTGCACTGTCACTTGAACGTTTAGGTGTAGACATTATGGAAGTAGGTTTTCCTGTGTCTTCTCCGGGTGATTTTGAATCTGTACAACAAATTGCACGAACTATCAAAGATGCTCGTGTTTGTGGCTTAGCCCGAGCAGTTGAAGCGGATATTGATGCCTGTGCCGAATCATTGAAAGTAGCCGACCAATTTCGTATCCATACTTTTATTTCAACATCAGATGTTCATGTTCAGCAAAAGTTGCGTAAAGAGTTTGCCGATGTTCAAGCGATGGCAGTTCACGCAGTTAAATATGCCCGAAGATTTACTGATGATGTTGAATTCTCATGTGAAGATGCTGGCCGAACTCCTATTGATAATTTATGCCGCATGGTTGAAGCTGCCATTGATGCTGGCGCCACTACGGTAAATATTCCCGATACGGTTGGTTACACCATGCCGTTTGAATTCCAAGGTATTATTACCAATTTATTTAACCGCGTACCAAATATCGACAAAGCAATAATTTCAGTACATTGTCATAACGACTTAGGCTTAGCGGTAGCCAACTCTATGGCCGCAGTGCAAGCAGGTGCTCGTCAAATAGAATGTACCATTAATGGTATTGGTGAACGTGCAGGTAACTGTTCGTTAGAAGAAGTGGCGATGATAATGAAAACCCGTGAAGCTTTCTTAGGTGTTAATACCAATATTAACCACCAAGAGATTGCTCGTACCTCCAAATTAGTGAGCACCTTATGCAATATGCCGGTGCAATTAAACAAAGCAATTGTTGGTGGTAATGCTTTTAGTCATTCATCTGGCATTCACCAAGATGGCATGTTAAAAGCCAGTAACACTTATGAAATTATGACACCTGAAAGTGTCGGTATTGCTAAAACCAAGTTAAACCTAACTTCTCGCAGTGGTCGTCATGTTATTAAACATCGTATGGAAAGCTTGGGTTACCAAGAAGCCGATTATGATATCGAGCAACTTTACGCTGATTTCTTAGCCTTAGCTGATAAAAAAGGCCAAGTATTCGATGATGATTTAGAAGCCTTAGTCTTTAAATTAAAACAAAAAGATTTGAAAGATTATTACCGCTTAGAAAATATTAAAGTGCAATGTGGCGACGGTGATTTTGCTACCGCCAGTATTAAATTAATATCAGGAGGCGATAGCGAAGGTAAAATTCACGCGGCAACGGGTAACGGCCCAGTTGATGCTTTATATCAAGCGATTAAACAAACGGTTGATATAGATTTTTCCGTCAGTGATTACAAGATTTCGAACAAGGGCTCAGGTGAAGACGGTTTAGGGCAAGCTGATTTGGTAGTGACTTGGAACAGTAGAAACTTCCATGGTTACGGCTTAGAAACTGATGTAATAGAAGCATCAGGTCAAGCATTGATCCATGCGTTGAATAGCATCCGTCGCGCCATGACCATTGCAGAGCTAAAAGCAGAAAAATAAATGTAGGTCAGAATTTATTCTGACAAAGTAATTTGAAATTAAAAGGTTTAAGAAAATGTCCAACATAGCAGTTTTAGCCGGTGATGGTATCGGCCCAGAAGTGATGGTTGAAGCCAAAAAGGTCTTAACCACCATTGCAAAGAAATTTGATATAGAAATTAACACTAAAGATTACGATATCGGTGGCGCTGCCATTGATAACCATGGCAATGCATTACCTGACTCAACTATGGCTGGCTGTATAGCTAGCGATGCTATTTTATTTGGCTCAGTTGGCGGTCCTAAATGGGCAAACTTGCCACCTACTGAACAGCCAGAACGGTGTGCACTTTTAGGCTTACGCGGCCATTTTGATTTATTTTGTAATATGCGTCCAGCAACTTTACAACCTGCCCTGTCATCACTATCGACACTTCGTAGCGATATTTCTGAACAAGGTTTTGATGTTTTAGTTATCCGCGAATTAACTGGTGACATATACTTTGCTGAGCCAAAGGGCCGTAGAGGAGAAGGCGAAGAAGAAACTGGTTTCGATTCCATGTTTTATTCCCGCCGCGAAGTAAAACGTATTACTCACCTTGCATTTCAAGCTGCACAAAAACGTAATAATAAAGTAACGTCGGTAGATAAAGCCAATGTGCTAGCTACTAGCCAATTATGGCGTCAAGTAGTAGAAGAAGTTGCCATTGACTATCCAGAAGTCGAACTAGAGCATTTATACGTTGATAACGCAGCTATGCAATTAGTTCGAGATCCTAATCAATTTGACGTTATGTTATGTCCAAACTTGTTTGGTGATATTTTATCTGACATTTGCGCAATGATCACAGGCTCTATGGGTTTACTACCTTCAGCAAGTTTAAACGAGCAAGGTTTTGGCATGTACGAACCTGCAGGCGGAAGTGCTCCTGATATCGCAGGCATGGGTATTGCTAATCCTATTGCCCAAATTTTATCAGCAGCTTTAATGCTTCGTTATAGCTTGAATGAAGATGCTGCAGCAAAGGCAATTGAAGATGCCGTAGCTAGCGCCTTAGATAATGGCATACTAACCGCTGATTTATTACCTGCAAGCGACAGAAAAAATGCTAAAACCACCAGCGAAGTTGGTGATTATATCTGTCAACAGATTGAGGAAGTATAATTATGACAACTCCTAATACCTCGTCATTAACTATGTACGAAAAATTATGGCAATCACATTTAGTTGAAGAAAAGGAAGGTGAAACCCCTTTACTTTATGTTGATCGTCATTTAATTCACGAGGTGACTTCACCACAGGCTTTTGCCAATTTACGTTTTCATAATCGCCCCGTACGCCACCCAGAACGTACAATCGCAACCATGGATCACAATATTTCGACCCGCTCAATTGAAATTGATGCCGCCGGTGAAGGCGCAGCAAATCAACTACGAGCATTAGAAAAAAACTGTAAAGACTTTGGTATCGAATTATTTGGTATGGGTCATAAGAACCAAGGCATCGCACATGTTATGGGGCCTGAGCTTGGCTTAACCTTACCGGGTACTATCATTGTTTGTGGTGACTCCCATACTGCAACTCATGGCGCATTTGGCTCTATCGCCTTTGGTATTGGTACTTCTGAAGTTGAACACGTTTTTGCAACCCAAACCTTACGTCAAACCAAAGCTAAAACAATGAAAATTGAAGTTAAAGGACAAGTTGGCGAAGGCATCAGTGCAAAAGACATTATTTTAGCCATTATTGGCAAAACAGGTAGTGCTGGCGCAACAGGTTATGTAGTTGAATATTGCGGTGAAGCAATTGAAGCACTTAGCATGGAAGAGCGCATGACCGTGTGTAACATGAGCATAGAATTTGGCGCAAAAGCCGGCTTAGTTGCTCCTGACCAAACCACCTTTGATTATGTAGAAGGCAAAGAATACGCACCAAAGGGTGATGATTTCCAACAAGCGGTTGCTGATTGGAAGCAGTTAAAGTCAGATGATGATGCTGTATTTGATAGCGTATTAACCCTTGAAGCGAAAGATATTAAAGCACAAGTGACTTGGGGTACTAACCCTGGGCAAGTGATCAGCGTTGATGGCTGCGTACCATTTCCTAATGATTTTAGCGATCCAATAGAAAAAGAATCTTGCATAAGCGCCCTAGCCTATATGGATTTAACTGCTGGTACTAAAATGACTGATATAAGCGTAAACAAAGTTTTTATCGGCTCTTGCACTAACTCACGCATTGAAGATCTTAGAGCTGCAGCGGGTGTTGTTAAAGATTACACCGCCAAAGGACAGAGCGTACAAAGCTCTGTCGATGCCATCATTGTTCCCGGCTCTTACCGTGTTAAAGCGCAGGCAGAGAGTGAAGGTTTAGATAAAATATTTCAGCAAGCGGGTTTTGAGTGGCGCTTACCAGGTTGTTCAATGTGTTTAGGTATGAATGATGACGTGCTTGAAGAAGGTGATCGTTGTGCTTCAACTAGTAACCGTAACTTTGAAGGTCGCCAAGGTCGTGGCAGTCGAACTCACTTAGTTAGCCCTGAAATGGCAGCCGCCGCTGCAATTACGGGTCACTTTGTTGATTTAAACGCCTAACAGTCTACAACCTTACTAAGGAACAGAAAATGGAAAAATTTACTACTCATACTGGCTTAGTTGTGCCATTAGATATCGCTAACGTCGATACCGATCAAATCATCCCAAAACAATTTTTACAAAAAACTGAACGTGTTGGCTTTGGTGTACATTTATTTCACGATAGCCGTTATTTAGATCATAGCGGTAAAGAGCCAAACCCTGAGTTTATTTTAAATAAGTCTGAATATAAAACTGCCAGCATTTTATTAGCACGAGAAAACTTTGGCTGTGGTTCAAGTCGTGAACATGCGCCATGGGCATTAGAAGAGTATGGTTTTAAAGTTATTATTGCACCAAGCTTCGCCGACATTTTTTATGGTAATTGTATCAATATTGGTTTATTGCCAATTAAATTAAGCGAAGATGAAATTGAACAATTATTTAGCCAAGCTGATGATGAAAAACTTAACCTTACGGTAGATTTAGCTAATAATACTGTTAGTTACGGTGATGTCAGTTTTACTTTTGAACTAGGTCAGTTTCATAAGTATTGTTTAGAAGAAGGCGTTGACAGTGTAGGCTGGACATTGAATAAGCTTGATACGATTAAAGCATTTGAAGCGAACATGCCTGCTTGGCAATAAATAGTTACTGAAAAGTTAGTTAACTATTATAATGTATAACCATGCCGCTACAAATAATGTATCGGCATTTCATTTTGTGAAGAGGTGTATATGACATTCGCATATAGCCAAATGCCACTCGATAGATGTAGTAACAATCGTAAAAAAATGGTTTGGTTAAAAACTGAGTTTAATAAACCGGATACGTTATTTTGTCTAATAAATGATGGTATGTGTTTTTTTAAGCTTGATGAAATAACACCACTTTTTCTAAGTAAAGCACAGCTACTAACACTGAGTGTTGACCAATGTATTTTTCTAGGTAGAAATGAGCAAGGGGCTATTTTTGCCATAGACCAGAATAAACTAAGGTTTTCTCACCAAGAAGAGATATTAACACTCGGACAATGGCTATCTTTGAGACAAAACACCGCCTTGCTTAATACATTTGATGCTGGCATTTTAGCCCTTGCTAAGGGCTTGGTACACTGGCATAAAAGTCATCAGTTTTGTGGACTGTGTGGCAGCCTTAACCGTTCGACAGAGGCCGGTCACGCTAGAAAGTGCACTGAGTGTAGAAATCTGAGTTTTCCGCGTACTGATCCTGCGGTTATTATGTTAGTAGAGAGAATATTTAGCGATGGCATACCTCGCTGCTTACTTGGCAGACAAGCAAGTTGGCCTGACGGAGTATATTCAACCTTAGCTGGTTTTGTTGACCCAGGCGAAACGCTAGAAGCGGCAGTAATCAGAGAGGTAGTTGAAGAAACCGCGATAATTGCTGAAAATCCAGCATATATTACTTCCCAACCTTGGCCATTTCCTGCCTCTATTATGCTCGGCTTCGTAGCCCAAGCAAGCTCAGAAAAAATAGATACCAGACAAGACAGTCTGGAAAATGCCCAATGGTTTTCACGAGAACAAATTGCCAACTTTGTCGTTAATCTCTCGGTTATTAATACCGAAGGAGAGCCAAACAAACTAGCTAACAATAATGTTCAAAGCTCAGAGCAAAATATGCCTCAATATAAGATGAGTAGCAGCGATTCTATTTCGTCATATTTAATTACCGCTTGGCTGAATAAAGAGATTGGTAAATATTAATACCAACTTCACTAAATTATTGCCCACTTGTGCTGGTTAAAATACTCCAAGACGGCGTTGCTCTCAGTATTCAATAATCGAATATTACCAATTTGTTAATGCTGGCAAGCTAAATTTTTCGCCGCGATAAGTTAAAATTACTTGTTGCGGCAAAATTTTATCAAGAACGACACCATTCGCGATGTTATCTCCCTCATAACGATCTCGACCATTAACATTGACCCAACCTTCACCATCTGAAGCGTAGATATGTTGTTCAAACCGTAAACTTGGTATTCCTTCTTGCACCCAAGCTGGCATTTGAGTTAATGACTTTATATCACTCTCTACAACTTGAGTAGACTCATTTTCTGCATCGCTCGAGAGAGAGCTTTCAGTGTCATCAATCGCCGCTTGAAAACGCGCTAGCAAATCATCAGAAACACCATCAATAGCTTCCACTTGATAGTTATCATGTTTCGAGTCTAACGCAGTCTGTGTTGAATTCTCGACAGCTTGAGCGCTAGCGTTTTCAATCTGATTTTTCAATGTGTTAGATGTTTTTTGTTGAAGCACTTCTGCTTTATCGCTACCTACTACTAACTGTGGTGATGGCTTTTGCTGTGCTTGTTTTTTCGGGATTAATATTTTTTCTGCTAACTCTTTTGATGGCACTTCATTCGCAATTTGTTGTTTGGTTTGCGGCTCTGTTTGCAACTCGCTTTTAGTAACGAGTAATTGTTCTTTTACCGGCTCATTACTCAGTACTTGTAACTGCTCTAGCTGTTCTTTTTGTCCTAACCAGAAACCAGAAAATAATACAGCAACAAGCACACTAGCTGCAAAAGCTATTTGAATACTCTTGTTTTGCCACCAAATAGGCTCTACAAAGTCATCCCCTAAAGCATGACTTGCTGCTCTTATTACAATATTTTTATCAACAATTGCTTGATTTGTATTATAGGCTTCCATTAAAGCACTGTGGCAAATCAAGTTAACAAGCCTAGGAATTCCTTGAGACAACCTATGAATTTCCGCTAAAGCGCCTTTATTGAAAAGTGCTCGATGACAGTCAGCTATCGACAACCTATGTTTTATATACGAAGTTAACTCTTGATGATTTAACGGCAGCAAATGGTATCTAGCGGTGATGCGTTGTGCCAACTGTCGTAAATCACGGCGTTTCAATAACTGTTGTAACTCTGGCTGTCCAATTAGTATAACTTGCAGTAACTTTTTAGTATTCGTTTCTAAGTTAGTTAACAAACGAAGTTGCTCTAAAACTTGCGCCTCTAAATGCTGAGCTTCATCAACAATCAATAAAGTATCAATATTATTAGCATGATTTTTTAATAACTTTTCAGAAATTTTATCCGTTAAGGTTTTTAGTGTAGCGCCAGTTTTACGATAACGAATTTTTAATTGATCACAAATAGTTGCCAGTAATTCTTGACTTGATAACGTTGGATTTAAAATAAAAGCCAGCTGTGTAGTATCGGGTAAATCATCCATCAAACAACGACTGACTGTCGTTTTCCCCGTTCCTACTTCACCCGTAAGTAAAACAAAACCGCCTGAGCCATTTAATCCGTAGTTCAAATGTGTCAAAGCCTCACGATGCCGGTCACTCATAAATAAGTATTTAGGATCAGGGGCAATAGAAAATGGTAATTCACTTAACGAGAAGAAGTTTGTGTACATAAAAAAATGAAATGACAAAAGAAAAAATGCTGAGAAGAAATTACCTTGTTATTGCTAGGATGTCTACAATTTACGCGCATACTTAGCTAAAAGTTATGATAAACTTTATCTAATTATTTCCCTATCTAGGTTACTTTTTTGGACGCTAACACCACTATTACAGATATATCTGAACTTGATGTTTATCTAGTTGGTGGTGCTGTGCGAGATCAATTGCTAAAAAGAGCGGTTAAAGATCACGACTATTTAGTGGTTGGTGCTACCGTTGAGCAAATGTTATCACTTGGCTTCAATCAAGTAGGCAAAGATTTTCCTGTTTTTTTACATCCAAAAACTAAACAAGAATACGCTCTCGCCCGCACCGAGAGAAAACAAGGCCAAGGTTATACCGGTTTTGCTTGTTATGCTGAGCCTGATGTTACTATTGAGCAAGATTTATTGCGCCGCGACCTCACTGTAAATGCTATGGCAAAAAGTAAAAATGGGAATGTCATCGATCCCTACAGTGGACAACTAGACCTTGAAAACAGAGTATTACGCCATGTAAGCGATGCCTTTATTGAAGATCCATTAAGAGTGCTGCGTGTTGCACGCTTTGCTGCTCGCTATCACGGCTATGGCTTCACTATTGCCCCTGAAACGCTTAAATTAATGACCACGATTAGTGAAAGCGGTGAGTTATCAGCCTTGAGTGCAGAACGTGTTTGGCAAGAAATGCAACGCAGCTTGTCTGAGGATATAAATTCCGAAAATAAATTAGAACATAATAATCCTGAAGTTTTTTTTCAGGTATTACATCAATGCAAAGCACTTAAAGCCATTTGGCCTGAATTAGATGCATTATGGGACGTTCCTAACCCCGCCCAATGGCATCCTGAAATTTGCAGTGGCATTCATACCATGATGGTATTGCAGCAGGCCGTTTTATTGACTAAAGAGAATAAAAATAAAACCGCCATTCGTTTTGCCGCTTTATGCCATGATCTCGGTAAAGGGTTAACTTCTAGCGAACACTGGCCAAGTCATCGAGGACATGAAAAAGCAGGGCTGCCCTTAGTAGAGAAAATATCCAAACAGCTGAAAGTACCAACTTATTGCAAACAATTAGCGTTAAAAGTATGCGAACATCATTTACATTGCCATAAAGCTTTCCAGTTAAAGGCAACTACTTTGTTGAAAATTTTTAACCAACTCGATGTTTGGCGAAAACCTCAAGAATTTGATGACTTCCTTATTGCTTGTAAAAGTGATTTTCTTGGCAGACTTGGTTTTGAGAATCGCCCTTATCCACAAGAGCATTATCTCAAAGATACCATGCTCGCAGCCAGTAAAGTCAACGCTAAACTTTTCGTTGAACAAGGATTGAAAGGGGCAGAAATAAAAGAGGCAATAGCGAAAGCACGTTTGAATGCGATTAAAAACATCGCAGAACAATATAAAATAGATTAATACCAATCGGACTAATTTATTGATCACTTAGCGAGAATTAAAAGGTTTAGAGGCAAGGCATTGATTGAAGAGAATGGTTATTCAGGAGAATATGCTCCTGCATTCTCTAATAAGCTACATCCGTGTAGCGTCCTTGTCAAAATCAATAACGCTGCATGTAAGCCTTTTCAACTCGCCCTTCGGGAGCTCAGTAGCAATCTGATAATTCCGCAAAATGAATGAAATATAGGATAACTATGTTTAACACATTTTGCTTATTCTAAGCTCGCTACTGAAGCTCTAAGTTGGTCAATTAATTAATCCGTTTGGTATAACAGCTTCTCTACCTACTAAAATTCCGTAGCAATACAATTCGACACGAAGCAATTACAAAGTTAAACAATTACCTTTCACTCATTAGCTAAAATTACAGCATAAATAAATGAGGAAGGTAATTATCATGACTATTCAAACTATTGCAATGGTGAATACAAATAATTTTGGTGCAAGCCAGCAAAATGCTTTTAGCACTTTATTTGACAATATCCAGAACAAAGTTGAGCCTTTAACACCTGAGCAAAAAAACACTCTACAGGAAGATTTCAACGATAAAATTGCTGAACAAGCAAATAATATCAAATCTAATTTTCAAACGGCTAAAGACCTAGACTTAACTCGTGCTTATTATGAGCAACAGCAGAAGTTAGTCGACATATATATGCAAGCAGGTACCGAAACTGGTTCAAACAATAATTCAAGTATTAGCGCTACAAAAACATTAATAGATGGTTATGCTTCACTTTATCATCTACATCAAACAATTAAAGAAGGTGTTCAACAATTTCCTAGCGACTCGGGTATTATCCCATTACCTGAAAGTGCTCCTAAAATTAGTCGAGCAGAAGCAACACTAGCTTTAACAGACAAACAAATTGACACTTACAACAGTTTCATGATGCCAACAACTAATTCATACTTGAGTTTACAGGCATAAACATCTGGCTAAAAAGTAGAGTGGGTTTTTAGGTTTTTAGCAGAGGTTTTAACATTCTCTCTAAACCATTTAATTTAACTTCATACATTAGGGCTAATTGTTGTCCAAGCTTCCCTTCTGGAAAGCCCTTACCATGAAACCAAACTAAATAAGGCTCAGGAAGTTGTAATAACTTTCTACCTGCATACTTGCCAAAAGGCATGGTTTGGTTCACAGCTTCAATCAATGCTTGTTGGTTTGCTATCACTTATTTCTTCTCTTTTATTGAAAATGTTTTTATCTACTTTATATGTCATTTATCTAATCTAGACATGTACACTTGCTAAATTTTTACTTTGTCACTTTGTGGTTTTTTTTGCAGTTTACGTTGTAAGGTTCGACGGTGCATAGACAGCTGTCTAGCTGTCGCTGAAATGTTACCATCATTAGCTTTTAACACTTGCTGAATGTGCTGCCACTGTACTTGCTCTGCTGAAAGCGTGTTGCCATCTATTTCAACATCAGTAGTAATTGTTGATGCCTTGCTTTCATTCAGTGCGGCTAATAATGTTTGTGTATCTAGTGGTTTAGATAAATAATCATCTGCTCCTAACTTTATTGCATCCACAGCTGTAGCAATACTAGCAAACCCTGTCAGTAAAATTATACGGCTTTGTGGTCTAAGTTTTCTCAGCGGTGTAATTATGCTCAAAGTGGTTTCTTGGGCTAATTTCATGTCGAGTAAAATAAAGTCTGGTTTATGTCGATGACAAGCTAACAACGCTTCTGAATTGCTATCAACATGCACACAGTTAAATTCATGCTTTGTTAGTCGGCGCATTAAGGTATTCGCAAAAATAGTGTCATCTTCTACAAGTAATAATTCTTTCATCATCTTCTATATTCAGTTTGATTACATTGGTAAACTTAAAGTGACTAATGCGCCCCCCTGGTGATGGTTGGTTAATACCAACTTACCACCAAGACGTTCTAAACTGGCGTGACTTAAAAATACAGCCATGCCTAAGCCTTGTTCACTACTAACGGGTTTTATGCCCAGTTGTTTTAACTTTTCTAATGTAAACCCTAGACCGTAGTCTCGAATAATAAATTGCCAATTTCCCATAGTAACCTGACTGGTTAAGGTGATTCTATTAGAATCATTAATTTTTGTTGCCCGAATAGCATTATTAATTAAATTTAAAATCGCAGGTAATAAGGAAGCATCGGCCATAATAGTGACATCTTCTTGATGTTTTTTTATTAACTCAACGTCAATATCAGGATAGTTAACTCTTATATTTTCTAATATTTCATCTAGTAAATTATTAACGGTGTTCGGTGTGCGAGTTTGCTCTTTGATGGAAAATACCATAGTACGAAATGCATCTAAACTATCACTGCAACGCTTTAACTGACTTTGCATATCAGCAATTATACTGTTATCTGGAAAATCTTCATTAAGCTCATCAGCCAATAATTGTACGGTAGTTATTGGTGTTGCTAATTGGTGTGTAACCTGAGCAGAAGCAACACCAAGCGAGGTTACTTGATCTTGTTTCAATAAATTTTCTCTATAAGCAGCTATAGCTAACTCTCGTTGGTTGATACTACGCGCCATTTTTCCCACTACCAAAGCAACCACTAGAGCAGAAAATAAAAAATTAATGCCCATACCAATAAAATGTCCTTCCATATTGCCATGCATTACACTCATCGGTAAAAACCACAATAAAATACTATAGGAAGCAATCGCCAAAGTGGCAACTAGTGCCAACAATGATGGAGGTAATGTCACCGCGGCAATAGCGATGGGGATCAATAATAGAGAAACAAAAGCATTGGTTGCACCACCACTAAAAAATAGCAGTAATGACAAAAATAAAATATCTGCACAAATTTGTATTAGCAAAGCCGATTGGCTTATTTGCTGCTTATTGCGATAAAAAACATAACTAACAAAGGTAAAAACAAGCTCTAAAATAATAACACTAAATAAAGGAGTCCAAGGAAGATCATAACTTAATGCCACATTTACAAAAAGAATTAACAACAATTGAATAACAATAGCCACACTACGTAAAGCAAGTACGATTTGAATTTGATTACTTGATTTAAAATTAGCCGAAAAATTATTTATTTTAAAAAATGGTGACATATAGACCCTGTGTTAATGACTCTTGTCTAGGTAACTTCATAAGAGTACGATAATATCTTTATTTTTAATTCGTGCAATGAGCAAAATCATAAAATGACAAAAAACACTGACATTAGTAATCAAAAAACCGCCACCTTAGCAGGAGGCTGCTTTTGGTGTATAGAAGGGGCATTTTCTCAAGTGCAAGGAGTTCACTCTGCTATTTCAGGCTATATGGGTGGTCATAGTGAAAACCCAAGTTATGAAGAAATTTGTACTGGAAAAAGTGGTCACGCAGAAGTTGTACAGATTAGCTTCAATCCCGAAATCATTCGTTATCAAGAAATTCTTGAAATATTTTTTACTTTGCACGATCCAACTCAGTTAAACCGACAGGGTAATGATATTGGTAGCCAGTACCGCTCTGCTGTTTTTTATCATGATAAATCTCAGCAAGAAACCACCAATAAAATAATGGAAACAATGCGTGATGCTAATATGTTTGATCAAAACATAGTTACGCAAGTTTGTGCTGCCACGGCTTTTTATTCTGGCGAAAATTATCACCAAGACTACTTCAATAATAACCCTGAAAATCAATACTGTCAGGCGGTGGTTTCACCAAAATTAGCCAAGTTTAGAAAAACCTTCGTTAATAAGTTGAAGTAACTTGCAACTAATTCCTTAATGCTAAGACCTATTTGAAACGCATCGATAAATCAACTGCTTGCACATGCTTAGTTAATGCGCCGCTAGAAATAAAGTCTACACCCGCTTTAGTGTATTCTTGTAATATTTCTATAGTCATATTCCCAGACACTTCTAATTTTGCTTTGCCGCGGGTAGCTGTTACCGCTTGTTCAATCATGACAGGGGTGAAGTTATCAAGCATGATAATATCTGCGCCTGCATCAAGGGCTTGTTGCAGTTCATCCATTGACTCTACTTCAACTTCAACGGTTTTATCGCTGTGATTTTGCTTTGCTGTAGCAACGGCCGGGGCTATACCACCACAAGCGGCAATATGATTTTCTTTAATTAAAAATGCATCAAACAAACCAATTCTGTGATTTACGCCACCGCCACAAAGCACAGCATATTTTTGTGCGCTACGTAATCCCGGCAGGGTTTTACGTGTATCTAGTAGCTTGGTGTTCGAACCTAATAATTCTTTTACATATTGGCCAGTTAAAGTTGCCGTTCCTGACAGCGTTTGTAAAAAGTTAAGTGCTGTACGTTCGCCCGTTAACAAAGTTCGAGCATTGCCATCGAGTTCAAATAACGTGGTGTTAGCTTTAACCATTTCACCATCATTGACAAACCATGTGATTTTGGTCTTTTGTTCTTCGTCTAGCGAAACATCTAATTGGGCAAACACTTCATTTACCCAAGCAATACCACAAATAATACAATCTTCACGAGTAATTACCGTAGCAACCGCTTGTTCATTTTCAGGAATCAACATCGCGGTAATGTCTTGGTCTACACTGGGCGTTTGCTCATCAAAAATACCTAGGTCTTCTTTAAGTGCCCAAGTAACGGTTGCCATAATATCGTTTTTTAATTCTGCTATTTCTGCGGTAAACATCTGTAATTCCTGTTAAGGGGTTTCTCGTAAGGTAAGTTGCTTGCCTGTTTGGCTAAACTCGACTTTTTTTAAAGCGCTCATCCCCAATAAAATAGCATCGCTTTTCATTGCAGGGTTTATATGCGCGGCGACATTATATAGGAAAATATTGCCAATGCTAAGTTGATCTATCTTCGTTCTGTAAACAGTCACTGTGCCATTTGCCGTTTGCACAGGATAATTACCAAAACTCTCCAGTTGCAGCTGTTCAGCAATATGAGCAGGAATGGAGACTTGAGTAGCCCCAGTATCAAGCAAGAATGTTACTGAAGATTCATTAATGCTGCCTTTAGTCACATAGTGCCCTTGCCTATTTTGCTTTAAAACAACCTCAGCTTGCCCTGAGCTATTTAAGCTAATTTGTGGCTGGCTGTTAGGATTGTACTGTTCATCAAGTGCACCTTGGAAGAAGTACATTAACAAAACTATAGCGGTAATCCATGCAAGCCAAACAAATATCTTGCCTATTTTGTTTGTCGGGTCATCTTCAGTCATAATATAGAAATTCTTACATAGGATATAAAATAAAAACTATTGTATGTTGTTAAGCAATCAGAAAAAAGTCATAAAAGGTAATAATTTGCGACCAAACTTCATCATTGAACATGGTTGGTTAATAGGTGTTAACCAACAAAAGTCAGGTTTTTTCACACCTCGCTGTAAAGATGATCAAACCTATTTATTGGTTGTCCACAATATTTCTTTACCCGCAGGAGAATTCGGTGGTGACCATATCACTGATCTTTTTTTAGGTAAGATAGATCCAAATGCTCACCCAAGTTTTGAAGATATTGCCGAATTACAAGTATCTGCCCATTGCTTAATTAGGCGAGATGGCAGTATCATTCAATATGTATCCTTTGATGATAAAGCATGGCATGCAGGAATATCGAGTTTTGATGGCGTCGAAAAGTGTAATGACTTTTCTATCGGTATAGAGCTAGAAGGGACCGATGACATTCCTTACGAAGAAACTCAATATCAACAATTATCAAGGCTAACGGATAGTTTACAGAGATACTACCCATTAATTACTAATGAAAAGATTGTCGGCCATTGTGATATTGCCAAGGGTAGAAAAACGGATCCCGGACAAGCATTTAACTGGCAATATTTTCATCAATGTTTGCAAGAACTAAAAAGTAGCCATTAACCAGTCTCGATTTACGAGCAAAATAACAATTAAAATTACGTAATAATTAGGTTTAAAAATGAGTTTATTAAGTTTACTAATAGCGTTGGTCGCAGAAAAATCATTCTCTTCTTCTGTTTGGCGCTTCGATCATTACTACCAAAAATATGTGAATTTCTTCCAAAGTAACTCAACATTTTCTCAGCTTAAAGATAACACTCTAAGTTATAGCATTTTCTTACTTTTACCCGTTGTTGCTGTTTATGGTATTTTAGCCTTACTAGATGATGGACTGTTGCATTTAATTATTTCAACATTAATACTCATTATTAGCTTCGGTTGTTCCGCTACAAGGGACACCTATAAACAGTATTTGCATGCTGCCTTTCGGGGAGAAAAGACCACTTCCGAGCTTTATCACCAACAACTTCTGCAAGATAAAAATTTACCCGATATGGGTTTTGGCCAAGCACTAATTTGGCTCAATTACCGCTATTACATTGCAATTATGTTGTTTTTTGTTTTCTTTGGCGCACCTGGTGTCGTATTTTATCGTTTATTAACGACGGTAATAGAACAGCAAAATGGCTGCTCTCTTGATTCAAAACACGTAGAACTAGAAAAAGAAGAGCAAATAAGCACTGAAGAAACCAGCGACTCTGAATTTGAAAATGCTAGCGAACAATATAGTATTCCTGATGTCTCATCAGGATGTAAAAATTATAACGATATCCTTTTCTATCTCGATTGGTTACCTGTGCGCATAACTTCATTCGGTTATATGTTTGTAGGTCATTTTTCAAAAGCCTTACCCATGTGGCTAGAAAGCTTGTTCGATGGTAAGAAGCCAACCCATGAAATATTAATTGATGTTGCTCAAAAATCTGAAGACATTATGCTTGAGGAAGATGATTGTACCGCAGAGCCCTGTCTTCTAGTGCGGCTAGCTAAGCGAAATGTGCTGTTAATACTAGCGGTTATTTCAATCCTGACTTTAGTAGGGATAGTTAATTAACCTGAGTTCAGGTTCATTAGCAATGGGGGATTTGAAGACATTCAGTGTTCATTTCAACAACATCGAATTTTTATTTATTGACGCCATGTCAATGAAAAAACTAACGGGTAGCCTGTTGAAATTTATTGTCTACAACAGACACTTGATACACCAGCTCAATCTACCCAACTCATTTAAAAAAAATTGGTAAGACCATTACTTTCAAACACTCAAATTAAACGATCGTTTCAAGTTTTAACTCTATTTTTATTTGCCTTTTATTCAGTTTTTCTTAGCTAATGTCCTTGCTTTAATACCCACCTTCAACTAAATTACATTGCAAATAAGAGATTTATTTGCTATTTTATTGCCTGTAATTCTAATGGTAATACCAATTTACCAAAACATATATGCTCTTTATAACTCCAATTTTATGGTTTATATGAAGAGACGAAACAGATTGATGAAGGTTTAACTGTTAATGCCACAGCCATTAAAACAACAAAAGCTATCTGACATTATTTTAGCGCAGTTAGAAAATATGATTATAGAAGGCAGCTTGTTGCCTGGTGAAAAACTGCTACCTGAAAGAGAGTTAGCTTTGCAATTTGAGGTGTCTAGACCATCTCTTCGTGAAGCGATACAGAAATTAGAAGCGAAAGGTCTAGTTACTCGAAAACAAGGTGGTGGTACTTTTGTTAGCAAAGCAATAATGAAATCTTTTTCTGATCCTTTATTTGATTTAATGGCAACAAATAATGAATCACAATTTGATTTATTAGAATTTCGCCATGGTATAGAAGGCATGGCTTCATATTATGCTGCTATGCGTGGAACTAGCACGGACTTTGAACTCATTCAGGCTAAACATGAACATATTGGCAGTTGCCAGTTAGAAGACGATTATCGTTTAGAAGCACAAGCTGTTTATGAGTTTTATTTAGCTATCTGTGCAGCATCTCATAATACAGTGATATTACATACTGCTCGCAGCATGTCAGAACTGCTAACAGATAACATAGAACAAAACTTAACAGTTTTAGCAAAACGTCCTGATATATTTATCAAGATAACAGATTACCGAAAAAATTTGCTCGACGCTATTACTAGCGGACAGCCCAAAAAAGCTTGGGGTGCAAGTCATCGCCACTTGGCTTTTATTGAGGAAGTTCTATTAAAGCTGACTCAGGAAAATAGTCGTATGGAAAGATCTATGCGCCGAATGTAAACACACAAAAGCTACCTTTTTATAAAGAGGTTTTATTACTCTTTAAAGAAATGTAACTCAAGAAAGCAAATACCAGTAAAGCATGGAACGTTCTATGCGAAGAATGTAAAGAATTTTAATAGTTATAAACTAATAATATTGGAGACAACGCAATATGTCAGATCTACCAAACATTGATATTGATTCATTAGAAACCCAAGAGTGGTTAGAATCAATGGAGTCAGTATTAGAAAATGAAGGGCCAGAGCGCGCACATTTTTTACTTGAAGCTTTAATTGAACGTGCACGTCGCGGTGGTACTCATTTACCATTTGATGCAACTACTGCTTATGTAAATACTATTCCCCCGGGACAAGAGCCGCACATGCCTGCGGATCAAACCATTGAATCGCGCATTCGTGCGGCCATTCGTTGGAATGCTTTAGCCTTGGTTTTACGTGCTTCTAAAAAAGATTTAGAGCTTGGTGGCCATATTGGTAGTTTTGCTTCATCTGCAACCCTTTATGATGTAGGTTTCAACCACTTCTTTAAAGCCGCAACCGACAAAGATGGCGGTGACTTTATTTTCGCCCAAGGTCATATTTCTCCGGGTATTTATGCACGTGCCTTTTTAGAAGGTCGTTTAACTGAAGATCAAATGGCAAACTTCCGCCAAGAGTGTGATGGCAAAGGTTTATCATCTTACCCTCACCCACATTTAATGGATGACTTCTGGCAGTTCCCAACCGTTTCTATGGGATTAGGTCCTCTTCAAGCTATTTATACTGCTCGCTTCTTAAAATATTTAACTAACCGTGGTATTAAAGACTGTTCAGGCCAACGCGTATACTGTTTCTTAGGTGATGGCGAAACTGATGAGCCGGAATCATTAGGGGCTATCGGTTTAGCTTCTCGCGAAGGTTTAGATAACTTAACTTTTATCATTAACTGTAACTTACAGCGCTTAGACGGACCTGTTCGTGGTAACGGTAAAATCATTCAAGAGCTTGAAGGTACTTTCCGTGGCGCAGGCTGGGAAGTGGTTAAAGTTATTTGGGGTAGCTACTGGGATCCACTCATTGCCCGTGATACTTCAGGTAAATTATTACAGTTAATGAATGAAACCGTTGATGGTGAATATCAAAACTGTAAAGCCAAAGGTGGTAAATACACACGTGAAGAGTTCTTCAATAAGTACCCTGAAACCGAAGCTATGGTTGCTAACATGTCTGATAAAGACATCTGGCGTTTAAATCGTGGTGGTCATGACCCTGTAAAAGTATATGCCGCTTATGATAAAGCAATGAATACTAAAGGTCGTCCAACGGTAATTTTAGCGAAAACTGTAAAAGGTTTTGGTCTAGGTGCATCGGGTGAAGCATTAAACATTGCTCATAACGTTAAGAAAATGGATATCGAGTCAATCAAGCATTACCGTGACCGTTTCAACATGCCAATTAGCGATGAAGATATTGCTGATTTACCTTTCTTCCAATTCCCAGAAGATAGCGAAGAATACAAATACATGAAAGCGCGTCGTGAGGCTTTAGGTGGTTCATTACCTGCACGTCGCCAACAACCTGAAGAGTCAATGGAAATTCCACCACTTAAATCTTTTGAAGCCATCACTAAAGGCTCAGGCGATCGTGAAGTTTCATCAACAATGACTTTTGTTCGGGTTTTAAACTCTTTACTTAAAGACAAAAAAATTGGTAAGCGCATTGTGCCAATTATTCCTGATGAAGCCCGTACTTTTGGCATGGAAGGTTTATTCCGTCAAGTAGGTATTTACGCCAACGAAGGCCAAAAATACGTACCTCAAGATGCTGATCAAGTGGCTTATTATCGTGAAGATAAAAAGGGACAGGTTCTGCAAGAAGGTATTAATGAGTTAGGCGCGATGGCATCATGGGTTGCCGCAGGTACTTCTTATTCAACTTGTAACGCGACCACTATCCCATTCTATATTTACTACTCAATGTTTGGTTTCCAACGCGTTGGTGATTTAGCATGGGCAGCTGGTGATAGCCAAGCACGTGGTTTCTTATTAGGTGCAACAGCCGGTAGAACCACACTTAACGGTGAAGGTCTACAGCATCAAGATGGTCATTCTCACGTTCAAGCTGGCTTGATTCCAAATTGTGTTACATACGATCCAACTTATGGATATGAAATTGCAGTTATCGTTCGTGATGGTTTACGTCGTATGTACGAAGAAAACGAAAATGTTTTCTACTACATGACCTTAATGAACGAAAACTACCAACATCCTGCGATGCCAGATACTAAAGAGATTAGCGATCAAATCATCAAAGGTATTTATCAATTAGAGCAAGTTGCTCCTGCTACAGGTAAAGGAAAGAAAAAAGCGATCGCAAATGTGCAACTAATGGGTTCAGGTACAATTTTACAAAAAGTACGCCAAGCCGCACAAATTCTAGCAAACGACTTTAATATTTCTAGTGATGTTTACTCTGTAACTTCATTTAATGAATTAGCCCGTGATGGCCAAGACGTAAGTCGTTGGAACATGCTTCACCCCGAAAGCAAGCCTAGAACACCATATATCAGCAGTGTTATAACTAAAGATGCAGGTCCAGCCATTGCTGCTACAGATTATATTAAAAACTATTCCGATCAAGTACGTGCATACATAGACACTGAATATCGTGTATTAGGTACTGATGGTTTTGGCCGCAGTGATAGTCGCGCGAATTTGCGTCAACATTTTGAAGTTGACCAAAACTATATCGTCGTTGCTGCTTTATTTGAACTAGCCAATCGTGGTGATATTGAGCGTACCGTTGTCGCTGAAGCTATTAAACGCTTCAATATTGACAGCGATAAACTTAATCCACTTTACGCTTAGTCCGTTACTAGAATAAGGAAAATAAAATGTCTATTGAAAAAATTCTAGTCCCAGACGTTGGCGGCGAAGAAGTTGAGATTATTGAAATATGTTTTGCCGTTGGCGATGCAATTGAGGCCGATGAAGGGATTGTAACCGTTGAAACAGATAAAGCTTCTATGGATATTCCAGCTCCATTTGCTGGCACCCTAGCTAGCTTATCTGTGTCAGTTGGTGATAAAATCAAAGAAGGCGATGTGATTGGTGAAATCACTGCTGGCGAAGCTGCTGTAAAAGATGAGCCCCTAGCAGAAGCTAGTCCAGCTGAAGCACCAGTTGCAGAAGCTGCGCCTGTTGCTGAAACGCCAGCTCCTGTAGCCGCACCTGCTGCATCAGAAGTTATTGAAGTAGCAGTGCCTGATATTGGTGAAGATGGTGAAGTTGACGTTATTGAAGTATTAGTTAATGTTGGTGATGCCATTGAAGAAGAAGATGGTTTAATTACCCTTGAAACTGATAAAGCAACGATGGATGTTCCTTCAACACATGCAGGTACAGTGAAAGAAGTATTTATCAATGTTGGTGACAAAGTAAAACAAGGCAGTATCGTTATTAAACTTGAAACTGCCGGTGGTGACTCAGTTGATGCTCCAGTGAAATCTGAGTCTGCACCTGTTGCCACACCAGCTCCTGCACCAGCAAAAGTTGCCTCTACTACAGCGCCAATTAGCTCACCAGTGCCACACCATCCTCAATCGGGTACAAGCAAAAAAGGTACAATTTATAGCTCTCCTTCAATTCGCCGCACTGCCCGCGAATTTGGTGTTGATTTAACACTAGTAAAGGGTACGGGTAATAAAGGTCGTATTTTAAAAGAAGATGTTCAATCTTTTGTAAAATATGAACTATCTCGCCCCAAAGCCAACGCAGGTAGCTCTGTTGCTGCTGGTGAAGGTGGCTTACAAGTCGTTAGTGCCAAAGCCATTGATTTCTCAAAATTTGGTGAAATTGAAACTAAGCCACTAACACGCATACAAAAAATATCAGGGCCATTTTTACACCGTAACTGGGTAACCATTCCACATGTTACACAGTTTGATGAAGCAGATATCACTAACGTTGAAGCATTTCGTAAAGAACAAAATGTTATTTGTGAAAAACAGAAGCTTGGCTTTAAAATAACGCCTCTAGTGTTTATTTTAAAAGCTGCTGCTGATGCGCTTCGTACTTTCCCTGTATTTAACTCAAGCTTGAGTGAAGACGGTGAAAGCTTAATCATGAAAAAGTACATCCATATTGGTGTTGCAGTTGATACACCAAATGGCTTAGTGGTTCCCGTTGTGCGAGATGTTGATCAAAAAGGTATTCACCAGTTATCACGTGAATTACTTGAAATTAGTATTAAAGCACGTGATGGCAAGTTGAAAGCAGCTGACATGCAAGGTGGTTGTTTCACTATCTCTAGCCTTGGTGGCATTGGTGGCACGGCGTTTACCCCAATTGTTAATGCTCCTGAAGTCGCTATTTTAGGTGTATCAAAATCTGAAATGAAGCCTAAGTGGAATGGCAGTGAATTTGTACCTAAACTAATGCTACCGTTATCAATGTCTTACGACCATCGTGTTATTGACGGCGCTATCGCAGCGCGCTTTACTGTGCACTTAGCTAGCGTAATGTCAGATATTCGTAAACTGATACTGTAGTAAACAGAAAGTAAGCTAAATCAACAAGAGTGCGACTTTAGTCGTTTCTTGCGAATTAACATTGGCGATTTTTCTTAGTAAAGAGTAAAATCGCCGACATAAAAATTCGTTATTAGTAAAGTAATTAACAACAAGCAAATGATGAGGGTGAACCATCGCTTATCATCATTCAAAATTTAATTTGAGGATAAGCATGAGTAATAATATCAAAGCTCAAGTAGTAGTTTTAGGTGCAGGCCCTGGTGGCTATTCAGCAGCATTTCGCGCAGCCGATCTAGGCTTAGATGTAGTACTAGTAGAAAGCCGTGCAACCTTAGGTGGCGTTTGTTTAAACGTTGGTTGTATTCCATCAAAAGCATTACTTCACGTAGCTAAAGTAATTGATGATGCAGCAGCAATGGCATCTCATGGTGTTACTTTTGGTAAGCCAGAAATTGATTTAGATAAAATTCGTGGCTGGAAAGAAGATGTAATCAGCCAATTAACTGGTGGTTTAGGCGGTATGGCTAAAGCACGTAAAGTTAAAACAGTAACTGGTTTTGGTAAATTCACTTCAGATAAAACACTCGAAGTTGAAGGAAGCGATGGTAACACCACTATCACTTTTGATAACGCTATTATCGCCTGTGGTTCTTCTGTTGTTGATTTACCATTCATTCCAAAAGATGATCCACGTGTTATCGATTCAACTGGTGCTTTAGAACTTAAAGACGTTCCAGGTGAAATGTTAGTACTTGGTGGCGGTATCATTGGTTTAGAAATGGGTACTGTATACTCTGCGCTAGGCTCTAATGTATCTGTTGTAGAATTTGCAGACCAATTAGTACCGGCTGCAGATAAAGATATTGTGAAAATCTACAACAACTACAACAAGAAGAAGTTCAACATTATGTTGTCTACTAAAGTTGTTGCTGTTGAAGCAAAAGATGACGGCTTATACGTTACTTTTGAAGGCAAAAAATCGCCTGCAGAGCAAGTACGTTATGACAAAATTTTAGTTGCTGTTGGTCGTAAGCCAAACGGTCACTTAGTTGCTGCGGATAAAGCCGGTGTAAATGTTGATGAGCGTGGTTTCATTAACGTATCTAAAGAATTACGCACTAACGTACCTCACATCTTTGCTATTGGTGATGTTGTTGGTCAACCTATGCTTGCTCATAAAGCGGTACATGAAGCGCATTGTGCTGCTGAAGTTATCTCTGGTAAAAAGCATGAGTTTGACCCACGTTGCATTCCTTCAATTGCTTATACCGATCCAGAAATGGCTTGGGTCGGTGTTACTGAGCGTGAAGCAAAAGAGCAAGGTTTAAACATTGAAGTAGCAAACTTCCCATGGGCAGCTTCTGGTCGTGCAATCGCTTCTGCACGTACTGAAGGTAAAACTAAGATGATCTTTGAAAAAGAAACAGGTCGTGTTCTTGGTGGTGCTATTGTTGGTATTAATGCTGGTGAAATGTTGGGTGAAATTTGTTTAGCAGTTGAAATGGGCGCTGATGCTGAAGATGTTGGTTTAACAATTCATGCTCATCCTACATTGAATGAATCAATCGGCTTAGCTGCTGAAATTTTTGAAGGTTCAATTACTGATTTACCAAACGCAAAAGCAGTTAAAAAGAAAAAATAAGATATTTCACGAGTAAATCGTAAATTGAAATTTAAAGCCTATTATATCTCGATATAATAGGCTTTTTTATGCAAATAATACTACTATGTCATCATATGAAAAATAATATAATAACCAATCACATCAAACCAATTTGTCTAACTTTTTTTTTATTGTTTGCAAATATTAACTTCACCTATGCTCAAGAGTTTATTATTGGTGTAGAAGAGGTTAGTTATTACCCATTATTTGACTTTGCTGCAACCGATACAAACAGACCAAGTTTTAGTAAAGATATATTAACTGCATTTTTTGAACAACATAACTATTCTTACCGCTTTATTGCCTTACCAATTAAACGTTTCAATAAGTGGTACGTAGAAAAAGGGATTGATTTCAAATTTCCCGATAATTTTAGGTGGCGAGATGATGAGAAAAACAAATTAAACATTACTTTTAGCGAACCCGTTATAAAATTAATGGCTGGCAGTTATGTTTTAGAATCTAATGCAAAATTTAAGCGAGATGATATAAAAAAGTTAGCAACTATTTTTGGCTTTTCGCCAACGCTATGGTTCGATAAACTTGAGAGGAAAGATCTTGAATTAATAGAAGAGAACACCCCTTTAAGTATAGTGAAACATATTCTACATGGTAATGTGGATGCAACAAATATTGATTCAAATGTGATCAGGCATAACTTAAAATTGCTAAAAAAGCCTAACGTCATTGTGTTAAATAAACATATTAATCATGAAATTTTCAGTTATCATTTATCGTCTATCAAACATCCTAAAATCATCAAGCAATTTGATGACTTTTTACAAAACAATCCTAAATTATTACTAGAGCTAAAACAGAAATACGGTATTAGCGAAGAATTTTAATCAACATATACACTTTTATTTATGCTAGTGAATACCTTCTTCCCAGATAATTTCACCTGATGATTCTCTATCAACAATGCTATTATATTTTTTTTCGATAAGGTTACGTTTAATCTTCATTGTTGGTGTCATTAAATCATTTTCTATTGTCCAAGCTTCTTGGCAAACAAATAGATAATCAATTTTTTGGTGGGCTTCTAGTTGCTTATTAACCCACTGCAAAGTCTCTCTTAAGCCTTGTTCAATATCATTGCTTCGACTCTCAATACCTCCCTGTAATACGACTAAGGCAACAGGTTGTTTTAATCCTGAGCCAACGACACAAACTTGCTCAATATCAGTATTGGTGCACAGTAGACTTTCAATAGGAACAGGGGCAACATATTTACCTTTGCTGGTTTTGAATTTATCTTTAATGCGGCCAATAATAGTATAGACACCTTGCTCGTCGATCTGCGCACAATCACCAGTACAAAACCAGCCATCAATGAAGGAATCAGCTGTTTTTTGGGGATCTAAATAGTAGCCACTAAAGACGGCATCACCACGAATGAGGATTTCACCTTGTGCTGATAGCTTCATTTCAACACAATCGAGTGGCTTACCAATAGTGCCTAAATGTTCCTGATAAAAAGGATAACTTACACACGATGCTCCTGACGTTTCGGTCATGCCCCATCCTTCGCTGATTTCAATGCCTAATTCTTGATACCATCGCAGTAAAGCTAACGGGATAGGTGCCGTACCTGATACAAACCATTTGGAGCATTGTAAACCTAAAGCGGTACGGATTTTTTTAGCGACAATATGACCAAGAATGGGAATTCTTAATAATACTTTCAGTTTTGTCGGTGAAATTTTGCTAAGTACATTGGCTTGAAATATTGTCCACAAACGCGGAACAGAGATAAATGAACTAGGTTTGGCATAATGTAAGTCGTCAACAAAGCTATCCAATGATTCAACAAAAAATACTTCCATACCGACATAAAGAGCAACACAACTATTACTTCGCTCAACAATGTGCGCTAAAGGTAAATATGATATTCCCCGATCATTGTTGGTCGCATTAAAAGTAGTGGCAAGGCATTGCGCTACCGAAGCCATGTTTTTATGAGTCAATATTACGCCTTTTGGCACACCCGTTGAGCCAGAGGTATAGACTATAGTGACAATATCTTCAATGGCTGGTTGGTAAATATCAATTAAAGCAGAGTGATTAGCTAGCCAATCGGTAAAAGTAACTTGAGCTGAAATGGTTGGATAAGGCAAGGCTATACGTAATATATCTTCATGAATAGCCGCCTCAGCTTCAACCGTATCATCCAGTTTTCCAACAAAAATAGCTTTAATATCAGCATGTTTAATTACATAAGAAATGGTATCTCTATTCGCGGTGACATAAATTGGCACACTAACCATACCTGCCATCATGATCGCTAAATCTGCAATAGCCCAGTGCGCACAATTCTTGGACAATATCCCTATTTTAGTATTTTTCTTATAACCTTGCTCCTGAAGCGCAGCAGCGATACATCGAGCTTGTCGCTCAACTTCCTGCCAAGTAAATGTATGCCATTGTCCATTTATGGGTTGATGTAGAAAAACCTTATCACTATAACGAGCTGAATTTTTTAATAAATTATCTATTGGCGTAAAATACGTCATATTGAATCCTTGTTATTAATTATTTAGTCCACCTTGCGATCATCATAATTATTCTCCTAAAAAAATACAGACACCATCAAGTATGATCATAAATAACTATATTGCCATTAAACTAAAGAATATATATAAAAAGACTCAATGCTCTTACAAAAATTCACTACACTTAAGAGATACCATAATCAAAAGGGGGACTGATGTTAACAATCACTAATTTAACGAGCATTTTATTTTTTTGTTTGACACTTATGGCTTGCGCTAACCTCAATACAAAAGATAGATACGATAATGGTAATGCTCAATGGGATTTTGATCATCATGTTCAATTTAAGAAAACTAAATATGATGACAATAATTACCAACTAGAAGTAATTCCTAATAATAAAGTCAGCTTTGAGCGGTTATCAGCATTTTTATTGCGTCGAGGTTATTTAATCTGTGGCAGCTATGGCTATAAATTGGAGTTGATAACTGGTGTTAAAAGCTTTGATTATCCTCGTGCGTCCCCTAATTTAATTATGCCAAACCTAACCGCTAAGCTTGAGTGTGCAATAGTCCAGTAATCAAGTTTAATGAGTTGATAACAGACAAAAAAAGGGTTACTCGAAAGTAACCCTTTTTAGCAATTTACTTATAGTTAATTGCTTATAGGTATTGCTAGTTTGGCCCAGTTAAAAATTAACTGAAACAGGGCCGTTGATTAGCTTTATACTCTTTTAACTGGAATGAACTGAGTCGTCATTTCTTCTGTAGGCGGAGTAAACTTAGTTAAGTCGATACCTTCTACTGCGCTCTTGTACTCTTCCATAGTAGGGAAGCGACCAAGTACTGTTGAAAGAACAACTAAAGCTGATGAACCAAGTAAAGACTCACCTTTTTTCTCTGCAGTATCGGCAACAACACGGCCTTGGAATAAACGGGTAGAAGTAGCAATTACCGTATCACCTGGTTCTGCTTTTTCTTGGTTACCCATACATAAGTTACAACCTGGGCGTTCTAGGTATAAGATGTTTTCGTATTTAGTACGAGCAGCATTTTTTGGCACTGCATCATCAAACTCAAAACCAGCATATTTTTGTAGAATTTCCCAATCGCCTTCAGCTTTTAGCTCATCAACAATGTTGTAAGTCGGTGCAGCAACAACTAATGGTGCTTTAAACTCAACAGTACCATTTTGTTTTTCAAGGTTACGTAACATCTGTGCAACGATTTGCATATCACCTTTGTGCACCATACAAGAACCAACAAAACCTAAATCAACAGACTTGTCAGCATAGAATGATACTGGACGAATAACATCGTGAGTGTAACGCTTAGATACGTCTTCGTTGTTTACATCAGGATCAGCAATCATTGGCTCTTCGATTGCGTCTAAATCAACGACTACTTCTGCATAGTACTTAGCTGCATCATCTGGTGCTAAGGCAGGTTGAGCGCCTGATTTAACCTCTTCGATACGTTTGTCAGCTAATGCGATTAAGCCTTTAAGTGTACCTGCTTCGTTTTCCATACCCTTGTTGATCATGATTTGGATACGGCTCTTAGCAAGCTCGATAGATTTAACCAATGTTTCATCGTTTGAAATACAGATTGAAGCTTTAGCTTTCATTTCTGCAGACCAGTCAGTGAAAGTAAACGCTTGGTCAGCCATTAACGTACCGATATGTACTTCGATAATACGACCTTGGAATACGTTTTCACCGCCAAATTGCTTAAGCATTTGCGCTTGAGTAGAATGAACTACATCACGGAAATCCATGTGGTCTTTCATGTTACCTTTGAAAGTTACTTTAACAGACTCAGGGATTGGCATTGCTGACTCACCTGTCGCAAGTGCGATTGCTACAGTACCTGAATCGGCACCGAACGCTACACCTTTAGACATACGGGTATGTGAATCACCACCAATGATGATAGCGCGGTCATCAACTGTGATGTCATTCAATACTTTATGAATAACGTCAGTCATTGAATGGTAAACACCTTTTGGATCACGTGCAGTGATTAGACCAAAAGCATTCATGAAGCTCATAAGCTTAGGAATGTTAGCTTTTGCTTTACTATCCCAAACTGATGCAGTGTGACAACCTGATTGGTAAGCACCATCAACAAGTGGAGAAATAGTAGAAGCAGCCATCGCTTCTAATTCCTGACATGTCATTGGGCCTGTTGTATCTTGCGAGCCAACAATGTTTACTTTAACACGAACGTTTGAGCCTGCATGTAGAGGCGAGTCAGATACCACACCAACCGCGTTACGGTTAAAGATTTTCTCAACAGCAGTTAAACCTTGGCCTTCATGTGAAATTTCTTTTGAAGCTGCGTATACGTTTGCAGGTTCAACACCTAGAGCTTCTGCTGCAAATGTTTGTAGTTTTTTACCGAAGGTAACCGCGTACGAGCCACCCGCTTTCATAAACTCAACTTTTTGCGGAGTAAAGGCAGACGAAACGTCAGCTAGTTCTTTATCACCCTTATATAACTTCTGCGCTTTAGTATCGATAGTTAATACTGTACCTGTAGCAACAGAGTATGCTTCTTCTAAAACAACATCGCCATTTTCATCCACGACATTGTTGCCGTTTGCATCTACTTTGCTAACCCAGTTTTTAAGGTCAAGACCAATACCACCGGTTACATCAACAGTAGTTAGGAAGATAGGAGCTATACCATTTGTACCTGCAACAACTGGTGCAATATTGATAAATGGCACGTAAGGACTTGCTTGTTTACCTGTCAATAGTGCAACGTTGTTAACACCAGACATACGAGATGAACCAACACCCATAGTGCCTTTTTCTGCGATAAGCATTACTGTCGCGCTAGGGTGCTTAGCTTGTAATGCTTTGATTTCTGCTTGAGCTTCTGGCGTGCTCATGCAATGGCCATGTAATTCACGGTCAGCACGAGAGTGAGCTTGATGGCCTGGAGATAATAAATCAGTAGATATATCACCTTCACCAGCAATATAAGTAACGATTTCAACTTTCTCTGCTACTTCAGGAAGCTTAGTGAAAAACTCAGCTTGTACGTAACTTTCAAGAATATTTTTTGCAACGGAATTACCTGCTTTGAAAGCAACTTCAAGGCGAGCTGTATCTGCGTCGTATAAGAAAACTTGTGTTTTTAATACGTCTGAAGCTTGGCCAGCTAAAGTAGCGTCATCACCTAATGCAAGGTCAAGTAGTACTTCAATTGAAGGGCCACCTTTCATGTGAGAAAGTAATTCAAAAGCAAACGCTGGCGTGATTTCAGCAACAGTTGCTTCGCCAAGAATGATTTCTTTTAAAAATGCAGCTTTTACACCAGCAGCGCTAGTAGTACCTGGTAGGGTATTGTAGATGAAAAAGTTAAGAGAATCTTCACGGTGTGCATTCTCTTGATCTTTAATTTGCGTGATGATCTCTGATAATAATTCAGCGCCATCAATTGGCTTAGGTGCTAGTCCTAGCTCATTCTTACGACTTTCAATTTCTGCGATATACTCTAAATACAGGCTCATTTGTTACTCTCTCAGACAATTATAAGGAAGGTGCTAATAATATTGCGATTAGCGGGGACAAATTTTGGAGCTTATTTTACCTGATTTTCTGCTTTCTACTAATCATTTGGTAAAATAAGCACTATTCACACAAATTATAGGAAATAGAAGCAATAGTTATATTGGTTATACCAAGATCATTACTCATTGATTAACATGCAATAAAAAACAATAAACATATTATTTAGAACTAAAGTCTAGTTTGCTCTCTCCTAAGAATCGCCTATATTAAATGCTATAATCATGCTTAGTAATCATCTATTGATGCTTTTTAAATTTGTATGTAAGCATCAGCAGAGATGTAACGAATAGTTTTTAATCACAGATATTTAACAATTTTGCCTAGACTCGGTAATCAACCTACAAAGTCCAATCAAAAAGTAGTGCTAAGTATCTCTATCATAAAGGTGAATGTCGTGCTTCAAGAATATCGTAACCACGTAGCAGAGCGTGCCGCAGAAGGTATTGTACCTAAGCCGCTTGATGCTGAAAAAGTAGCTCAACTAGTTGAATTAATTAAAAATCCACCAGCAGGTGAAGAAGCTTTCTTATTAGAATTATTAGCCGATCGCGTTCCACCAGGTGTTGATGATGCTGCTTATGTTAAAGCAGGCTTTTTAGCTGCTATCGCTAACGGCGAAGCAAGCTCACCAATTATTGAAGCTCCTCGCGCTTTAGAATTGTTAGGCACCATGCTTGGTGGTTATAACATCGAGCCAATGATTGCAGCACTAGATAGCGATAACGCAGAAATAGCTGTTGCAGGTTTATCTAAAACATTATTAATGTTTGATGCTTTTCATGACGTGCAAGAAAAAGCTAAAGCAGGCAATGCTGCAGCACAAAAAGTATTAGAATCTTGGGCAGCTGGTGAATGGTTTACTAACAAACCAAAAGTTGCGGACAAAATTACCGTAAAAGTATTTAAAGTGACTGGTGAAACTAACACCGATGACTTATCACCTGCACCCGATGCTTGGTCTCGTCCTGATATCCCACTACACGCTAAAGCCATGCTTAAAATTGGCCGTGATGGTATTAACCCAGATGATGATGGCAGCATTGGTCCAATCGTTCAAATTGAAGAATTACAAAAAGATGGCATTCCATTAGCATATGTTGGTGATGTTGTTGGTACGGGTTCCTCTCGTAAGTCTGCAACTAACTCTGTTTTATGGTTTATGGGTGATGATATTCCTCATGTACCAAACAAGCGCGGTGGTGGTGTATGTTTAGGTGGTAAAATCGCACCAATTTTCTACAACACTATGGAAGATTCAGGCGCATTACCAATTGAACTAGACGTTCAAAAAATGAATATGGGTGATGTAATTGACATTTATCCATACGAAGGCGTTGTTAAGAATGCTGCTGGTGACGTTATTTCTGAATTTGAACTAAGCCCAGTATTATTAGATGAAGTTCGTGCTGGTGGCCGAATTCCATTAATCATTGGCCGTGGCTTAACGGGTCGTGCTCGTGAAGCATTGAGCCTTGGCGAAGCTGATTTATTCAACAAACCAGTTAATGTTGCTGATACAGGTAAAGGTTATACGCTAGCACAGAAAATGGTTGGTAAAGCTTGTGGTGTTGACGGTATCCGCGCTGGTCAATACTGTGAACCTAAAATGACCACTGTTGGTTCACAAGATACCACCGGTCCTATGACCCGTGATGAGCTGAAAGATTTAGCTTGTTTAGGTTTCTCAGCTGACTTAACTATGCAGTCTTTCTGCCATACTTCAGCTTACCCTAAACCTGTTGATGTTATTACTCACCACACATTACCTGACTTTATTATGAATCGTGGCGGTGTTTCACTTCGCCCTGGTGATGGTGTTATCCACTCTTGGTTAAACCGTATGTTATTACCTGATACCGTTGGTACAGGTGGAGATTCACATACTCGTTTTCCATTAGGTATTTCTTTCCCTGCCGGCTCTGGTTTAGTTGCCTTTGCAGCAGCGACTGGCACAATGCCATTAGATATGCCTGAATCAGTGTTGGTTCGTTTTAAAGGTGAAATGCAACCGGGTATCACTTTACGTGATTTGGTTCATTCAATTCCTTATACTGGTATTCAAAAAGGTTTGTTAACTGTTGAAAAAGCAGGGAAAATCAATGAATTCTCAGGCCGTGTACTAGAAATTGAAGGTCTTAAAGGCTTAACTGTTGAGCAAGCATTTGAATTATCTGATGCTTCTGCTGAGCGCTCTGCTGCAGGTTGTTCAATCAAACTTGAAGAAGATGCTGTTGCTGAATACTTAAACTCTAACATTGTTATGTTGAAGTGGATGATCAGCGAAGGTTACGGTGATGTACGTACATTAACTCGTCGTATCAAAGGCATGGAAGAATGGTTGTCAAATCCATCTTTAATGTCAGCTGATAGCGATGCGGAATACGCACATGTTATTGAAATAGATTTAAATGAAATCAAAGAGCCTATCGTTTGTTGTCCAAATGACCCTGACGATGCGAAACTATTATCAGAAGTTGCTGGCCGTAAAGTAGACGAAGTATTTATCGGTTCATGTATGACTAACATTGGTCATTTCCGTGCTGCAGGTAAATTATTGGAAAACCATCTCGATAACAAAGGCGGTGCCCTTTCTACGCGTATGTGGGTTACACCACCAACGAAAATGGATAGTAGCCAATTAAGTGATGAAGGTTACTTTTCTATTTTCGGTAGATCTGGCGTACGAGTTGAGCCTCCTGGGTGTTCATTATGTATGGGTAACCAAGCGCGTGTTGCAGACAACACTACCGTTATGTCTACCTCTACTCGTAACTTCCCGAACCGTTTAGGTAATAATGCTGATGTATTCTTAGCTTCTGCTGAGTTAACAGCTGTTGGTGCTATTTTAGGTAAATTACCTACACCTGCTGAATACTTCGAGTACGCAAGTAAAATTGATGCAACTGCTGCTGATACATATCGTTACTTGAACTTCGACAAGATGGAAAGTTATACAGAAAAAGCTGATACAATTATTTTACAAGTTGAAGCCTAATTTAATGTTATCTCTTTACTAACATGCTCAATAGCGGCGTTAGAAGTACTCACCTATGGACATAGGCTCCGTGCTTCTGCCTTGCTCTTAAACTTGTTAGTTTTGAACTAATCATCAAATAGTTTCGAAAAGCCACGTCATTATAAATAACGTGGCTTTTTTCTTGCTGCAGTTTAACACATCACATCATTACCTTTGGTAATGATGTGATGAATTATAATCAGTTGTTCTTAATTCAAGTTTATTACACTATAAATGTTAATACTTACTATTCAACAATGAGTGATTAACATGGCAAAAGCTGAAAAGTACATTCCTACCGTAAAAGCGCAAACATTCTTAGACAAGGTAACTGACGCAAAGCACGATAGACAAATAATAAACGGCCTTAAAAAGTTTCTTGATGATAGAGCTCCCGAAGATATGCTCAACTTCTATACCGAAGAAGAAAAGCAAGCATTGATTGCTATAAAAGGAACAGAGCAAGATATTGAGAGCCGTATGCCAGTCAAAATTACTCGCCATTACTATGATCTTGCTAAAAATAGTCCGCCACTACAAACGCTAATAAAAGCAAGTCCTGCTGAAACATTTGATTTGCAAGGTGCACCTGACCCCGGCAATCAAATGGATTACAGCCCTATTGAAGGGTTAATTCATAAATACGAATTAGGTCTTATTTACGTTGCTTCAACTTGTTCTGCCCATTGTCGCTTCTGTTATCGTGAAGAGCTAATAGCAAAAAAAGAAATCACTCGTAATGATGGAAGTGTTGAGCGCAAAGGTCTAGCTCAAATTTCGGAGCTTGTGAATTACATTAATGAGCATAACACCATAGTTGAAAAAAATGGCGGCCGACACCCTGATACAGGACGAGAAAAACTACGAGAAATCTTGATGTCTGGTGGTGATCCTATGGTGCTACTCAACAAAAACTTAGCACAATGGTTTTCCGCATTAGCTGATGCAGGAATAGAAAACATTCGTCTTGGCACTAAAGAATTAGCTTTTTACCCTGACAGATTTGATGATACTTTCTTTGCCATGATGGATGATTTCCATCAAGCTTATCCGGGAATAAAATTTAGATTTATGGTGCACTTTAACCATCCTGATGAGTTTTTACAAAAAGATAAAAATGGCAATTTTATAGACAATGCCGATGGAGGTTTACAGTGGGTAGATAGTACATTAAAAGCTGTTAAACAGTTGGCTAGCCGTAACTGGATTTCAATTGAAAACCAAGCGCCACTGATTAAAGGGATTAGTAATGATGCTGATGCCTTGCGTATTATGCAGCGTGAACTGAAGCGCAATCGCATTGAAAATCACTATTTCTTCTGCGGTCGCGACATTATTGGTCATAAAGCCTTTAACCTTGGCATTGAAGAAGCTTGGCAATTATTAAATAAATCCCAACAGGGACTTTCGGGCATTGAAGCCCATGCTCGGTTATCTATTACTCATTATCTTGGAAAAACTGAAGTGGTTGCAGTTACTAACGAGCCTATGCCTGGCGTTCCAGGTACAGAAAATGGAGTAGTTATCTTTAAGTTATTACGAGGCGCAGCTGATGCTCATAATAAAGGTGAAGTAGCAATCGTGGGTAGAAATCCTGATGCCATTTGGTTTAGTGGATATGAAGATAGAGTCATTTTTGATGAAGCTGGGTTATTCAAAACGTCGATGAAAGCTACTAGTAGCGATTAACCTTCTATTGATGTAATTGGGAAAACATTTAATTTTCTGCTAAACTCCTCGGCCGAAAACTTGATCTAGATCAAAGTATTTAGATCGAGTTTCTTAAAATTAAATTTATCTACAGCACTGGATTTACGCTCCAGTTAGCTCAATAGAGACCAACTATGAATTCATCACTTACCTCACCGCAAACAATAGCACAAAATGAAAATAACCAAATCAATGTTTGTGCTCTTTACAAATTCGTTCGACTAGATAATTTTGAAGCTCTTCGTGCGCCTATTTTATCAAAGATGACAAGCCTAGATGTTACAGGTACTTTGCTATTAGCCGACGAAGGTATCAACGGCACTATAGCTGGTACTCGAACCGCTATAGAACAAGTGCTAAATTTTTTAGCTCAAAATGCGAACTTAAATAATATCTCATACAAGATTTCTTATACTGATGAATCTCCCTTTCATCGCACCAAAGTTAAGCTGAAAAAAGAGATTGTCACTATGGGAGTTGAAGGCATAGACCCAAATCAAGTTGTGGGCACCTACGTAAAACCAAAAGATTGGAATGCCTTAATTTCTGACCCTGAAGTATTATTGGTTGATACGCGTAATGATTACGAAGTAGAAATAGGCACATTTGAAGGTGCCTTAAATCCAGATACTGAAACCTTTCGCGAATTTCCACAATATGTGAAAGACAACTTAGATAAGTCTAAACATAAAAAAGTAGCCATGTTTTGTACTGGTGGTATTCGTTGCGAAAAGTCGACCGCTTACCTAAAAGAACAGGGGTTTGAAGAGGTTTATCACCTTGAGGGGGGTATTTTAAAGTACCTTGAAGAAGTACCTAGCAGCGATACCATGTGGCAAGGCGAGTGCTTTGTTTTTGATGGTCGCGTTGCTGTAAACCACGATTTGGAACAAGGTCAATATGACCAATGCTTCGCATGTCGCTTTCCATTAACCGAGCAGGAAAAACAAGGCGAACATTACATTAAAGGCGTCAGCTGTCATCGCTGTCATGACAAAGTAACCGAAGCACAACGTAATCGTTATGCTGAACGACAACACCAAATCTCCTTAGCTGAGCAACGTGGTGAAAGCCATATCGGTGGTGATATTCAAACTATTATAGAAGAACGCCGTCAAATTAAAATGGATAAAAAAACCAAGCAAGCAAATAAATAGTACTTCTTGACGAAGAATGATTTTCTAACTGACGGTTCAAGCGCTACTTTACTCAAATAAAGTGGCGTTTTTGCTTTACAAATCGTGGCTTTTTGAACATGGCTCAAGATTGCTTATATCAAGCAGATTGTATATTCTGGCTGCATTCAAAACCTGAACTAGTTTTGGTAATCATTTAGCAAACTAGTCTAGATTCCTGCCAAGTTAACTTAAGGTTAAATGACAATTCCTATGAAAAAATCACTTTTTATTGCAAGCTTAGCTGTTGCAGCAACCTTTAACACCGTAAATGCTGATGTATTTACGGTAAAAAAATTAAACCAGTTAAACCAACTGCATAACGTAACTGTATCTCCTAACGGGGATAGCTTAATTTATGGTATTAAAAAAGGTAATTCATCAACAGATAATCACCTATATAGGCAAGATATTAAAACAGGCAAAGTTAGTCAGTTAACTAGCCATGCAAATCCTGAGCATAATGTTGTTTGGGCTGACGATGCTAAATCAATTTACTTTTTGTCATCACGAAGCGGTAACTCACAAATTTGGCAACTACCGTTAAACGGTGGTGAAGCAAATCAACTATCAGACTTACCTATTGATATTAATGGTTTTAAATTATCTAAAAATGGGCAAGTTTTTGCTTTATCCCTAACGGTTAAACCAGGTTGTATGGATTTAGCCTGTACTGTTTCGGCTAAAAAAGCTGATAAAGAAAAAAAGTATAATATTCGTGCTTATGATGAATTAATGGTTCGTCATTGGGATGAGTGGACTACTGAATATAAAAATCACCTATTTATTTCTTATAGAAATGAGCAAGGTAAAATTGAAACAGCTCAAGATATTATGACTGATTGGGCTAGTGATATTGCAGGTATTGGGCAAGTAGCGATTCACCCTAAGGGTAGTTCTTTAGTTTTTTCTGCCAAAGACTCATCAACTAAAGCTTCAGCACGAGATCACTCGTGGACAACAAATTTCGATTTATTTGAAGTAGATTTGAGCAAAGGACAAGAGCAATCATCTTATAATTTGGTAAATATTACCTCAGAAAATAAAGCTTGGGATGCACAACCTGTATTTTCATCTAATGGTCGCTACCTTGCTTATAAGGCAATGAAAACACCAGGATATGAAGCAGATAAGTTCACTCTTCATGTACGTGATAATAGAAGTGGAACTGTTCGCAGTGTTGCGCCTAAATGGGATCGCTCAATTAGCAGTATGAGCTTTTCACAAGACAATAAAACCATTTATGTAACTGCTCAAGATACCGGGCAAAAAAGTATCTTTGCAATTACCCATGAGTTTAATGAAGTAAACAAAGTATATAATATTGGCTCTGCTGCCGATGTGACACTTAACGGCAATAGAGTTTTCTTCACCCGCCACACACTAAATACACCAAAGGATATATTCTCTATAAGTAAAAGTGGATATGATCTTAAACAGTTAACCGACATAAATAAAGACAAGCTGAGCAATGTGAAGTTTGCTGAATATCAGCAATTTAACTTTAAGGGCTGGAATAATGAAACGGTTCACGGCTATTGGCTAAAACCAGCTAACTTTGAACAAGGTAAAAAATACCCTATTGCTTTCTTAGTACATGGTGGCCCACAAGGTAGTTTTGGTAACATGTTCCATTACCGTTGGAATGCTCAACTTTGGGCTGCTCAAGGTTACGGTGTTGTCATGGTAGACTTCCATGGTTCAACAGGTTACGGACAAGAATTTACTCATTCAATTAGCCGCGATTGGGGTGGTAAGCCATTAGAAGATCTTCAAAAAGGGTTAGACTTTATCTTAGCTGATCAACCATGGCTTGATGGTGAAAACGCTTGTGCTTTGGGCGCTTCTTATGGCGGCTATATGATGAACTGGATCGCTGGTAACTGGTCAGAACGCTTTAATTGCTTGATTAACCACGCAGGCTTGTTTGACATGCCAAGCTTCTACCAATCAACCGAGGAATTGTGGTTTCCAGAGTATGACATGGGTGGGCCTTTTTGGGGTGATAAAGACGGTAAGATGAGTGAAGATTATAGCAAATTTAACCCTTCTGCTTTTGTAAACAACTGGCAAACACCTATGTTAGTTATTCAAGGTGAACTTGATTATCGAGTACCTTACGCGCAAAGTTTAGGCGCTTTCACCACATTACAACGAAAAGGTATTGATAGCAGATTAGTGATGTTCCCTGATGAAGATCACCATATTCGTAAACCAGATAACCTAGTTGTTTGGTATCAAGAAGTATTTAACTGGTTAGCAAAATACACCAATAAATAGTGGCTAACTAACCTCAACTACGGGTTAACCACTATGTTAGAATACCAAAGTGCAGGAATTTTTTTTCTGCCCTTGGTATTTGTCAATTATTATTTAACTTATCCAGCTCAAAAAGAATTGAATAATAAAGGCGTTAGAAATATCAATAAAAAATGCACCTATAAGCGGAATGACAATAAAAGCTTGAGGTGATGCTCCGTACTTTTTAGTTACCGCCGTCATATTAGCAATGGCTGTAGGAGTAGCGCCTAATGCTAAGCCTGCATAACCCGACGAAATGATTGCCGCATCATAGTTTTTACCTAGCAATCTAAAAACAACAAAAATGGTAAACAAAGTTACTACAAGCACTTGCATTAATAACAATAAAAGAATCGGAAAAGCCAAATCAATTAAAGTCCATAATTGCAAACTCATTAAAGACATAGCTAAGAATAAGCCAAGACTAAAATCAGAAATTAAAGCTAAGGTAGCCGTTCCAGTAGGCCAATGAATTTTCTTAAACATAAATGGAACTGTGTTCGTCAGTATAATACCGCCAAATAGACAAGGAACAAAAAGCGGTAATTTAATACCAAAGCTATCTATAAGTTGGTGTAAATGCAAACCTATTCCAACAGCAATGCATAAAATCAATACCACATTATAAATACTGTTTACGGTGATTTTTTTATGTTTTTCATGCGAAATCCCAACAGATAATTCGTCTTTGCAACCTGAACTAAGTTTATGGCGTTTTATTAAATAACTAGCTATTGGACCACCACAAACTCCGCCTAAGACTAAACCGAAAGTAGCACAAGCTATACCAATTTCCATAGCATTTGAAATACCATAGTCATTTGCAAATGTAGGAGCCCAAGCAATTGCAGTACCGTGTCCTCCACTTAATGAAACTGAACTGCCAAGTACACCAACTTGAGTTTCAAGCCCTGTAAAATAGGTAACACCTATACCAGTAAAATTTTGAATGAATAAATAACTAACAGCAATAACAAGCAAAATGACCAGTGATTTCCCACCTTGAAGCAAGGTTGAAAAACGAGCAGACAAGCCAACACAGGTAAAAAATATTACCAGTAAAATATCTCTTTGCTTTAAATCAAAATTGATAGTGATATCTAAAATAAAATAGATAAAGCTGAACAATAACGAGGCGATAATACCGCCTGTTACAGGTTCAGGTATATTATAATGTTGCAAGAACCTAATTTTTTCATTTAAAAATCGTCCTAAAAATAAAACTAAAACAGCTAATATTAGGGTTTGTCGAGAGTCTAGTTCCATGACTTAAATACCTATTTATTAAGTGATTCTATTTTTTGTTCTAATGCAGATAATTTTTCATAGATCTCTTCATTTTGCTTTCTTAACTCTCTATTTTTAATATTAGTATCAGCAAAACCAAAAATTTTATTGGCAAATACAGCCCCCATTCCTCCTAGTATGCCCACACCTAAAATAAACATGATAAAAACAGCAGATCTTCCAATAAAAGTAATAGGATAAACATCACCAAAACCAATAGTGGTAGATGACATCAACATCAACCAAAGTGCATCTCCATAGTTTTTCACGGGTGAATCTACCACGCTGGTTTCAGCTAAAAAAGTAACGTAGCCTAATGCTAAATTTAATATAAAAAACAGGACTAAAGAAAGAGATCCTAATACTCCGTAATTATAGTTTTTAACACCAAATTCATCTTCTTTATAAAGCTGACTTTTTTCCATAGCTTTTTGCAATACGATCATATTTTACTCTGTTGTTTATGTTCCTAAGCTAAATGCTCAGTTATAAGAATTCATTCGAATATTTTTTATTGTGCCATTAGTTACTAAATTTTGTAACTGCTGTGATAAACGTTCTGTATAAATTTTAATATTAGAATGTTTTGAAATGGCAATATAAGAATTGACGGCTTTATCGTATTGGTAGTTTGCCAATGAAAACTTTGCTTGGTACTCCTCTAGCGGCAACAAAGGCAAAATAGACTCTTCACGTTCAACAAAGGTATCTATTCTGCCACGAAGCAACATGTTTACTAATTGTTCTCGTGAAGTAACTTCTATCTTCGTAAACGAATTACTATCGTCGAATAATTCGAAATAGCTTCCTCCTCTCAGTGTACCAACAGTTAATTTTTTTAGGTCATCAAAACTATTTATCATGATTTCATTAGAAGATAGGGTAAAAAAACGAAGTGGATAACGTTGGATCGTATAAGGGGGGTCAAGAAAAGTTAACTCTTTTTCTCGTTCAGGAATTTTTCTAACGCCCACAATCATATCAGCCTGACCATTTTTAACCATAGATAAACAACGAGCAAAAGGGCACTGGATAAAAACAGGTTTTAAATCAACAGATAATGCTAATAGCTTAGCTATTTCAATATGTTCTCCTATAAGTTTATTATCGACTAAGTCAGCAAAAGGAGGCTCAATATAAGTAGCAATTATTAATTCATTTTTATCTGCTAGAATCAAAGGGCTATAACAATAATAAAGAACAAGTAAATAAAGTAAATATTTCATAGTTTTTTAAAACAAGACAAGATCAACTATCATTATAGCGCATGTATTCAATTAGTTTTTTATACCTAAATATAAAAAACCAATTGAAAATGCAACGAATTTGTCCTAAGTTGAATTTAGCTGTGTAATACCCTTATACTAAAGAAAATAAGCAACTCATTATTAACAAGGAATTAATATGAATATTCGCAATTCAGCCTCCATCGCATTATGGTCTGCTGTTATTTTTAGTACGAATGTCATAGCAAAAGAAATTGCCATATACCGTTGGGTTGATGAAAATAATGTTGTGCATTTTAGCCAACACCAGCCTCAAAATGAAAATTATTCCCAATTAACAACCGTTTCTTCTTATCAAGCAAGAGAAAAAGAGCTTCCCAAAAGTGCCCGTAGGCTATCAGTAGACGATCAATTGGCCAAATATGAGAAAGATAAAGCAGAAGTGCTTGCTAAAAATGAAGAGATTGCCGAAAAGAACTGTAAAGCGGCTCAACTTAATGAAAAAACATTAAACTCTTTTGAGAATGTAATGTTCACAGATTCTGATGGCAAAAATAGAGCTTTGTCAGACAAAGAGAAAAAAGCACAACTTGCTTTAAGTAAAAAGCATATAAGTCAGTACTGTAAAAATGAAAACGCAAAAAAAGATTAATAATGTCATAACGCTCCCTTTCTCTTAAGTAAATTGTCTAAATAAAGAGCGTTAAACAGAGTGCACTTCAAATATAAGGTTTAATTAAGCTTTAATTAAACCTTAACTCACCATTTTCTTCTATAAGCTTTATAGTGGAGCCACTTACAAAATCACCCGCCAATATTTTTTGTGCTAATGGATTTTCAATTCCTCGCTGAATAGCACGCTTCAATGGCCTTGCACCAAAAATAGGATCAAATCCTGCTTGGGAAATTAATGCCAATGCTTGCGGGCTAACAGATAGACTTAACTCTTGCTCTGCTAAGCGAGATGATAAAGCTTGAATCTGAATCTTCGCAATTTTTTCAATTTGTGTAGCTAATAACGGGTGGAACACTACTGACTCATCAATTCGGTTAATAAATTCAGGTTTAAAATGATGGCTAACTTCATTCATAACTTGCGTTTTCATTTGTTGATATTGACTATCATCGCCGAACTCTTGAATGATATCTGAGCCAATATTTGAGGTCATAATAATGACTGTATTTTTAAAGTCTACCGTTCTACCTTGCCCATCGGTTAGACGGCCATCATCAAGTACTTGCAGCAATATATTAAAAACATCGCTGTGAGCTTTTTCTACTTCATCTAATAGAATTACTGAATATGGCTTACGGCGAACAGCTTCAGTTAAGTAGCCCCCTTCCTCATAACCAACATAGCCTGGTGGGGCCCCCACTAAACGTGCCACTGAATGTTTTTCCATAAACTCTGACATGTCGATACGAATTAGTGATTCTTCACTATCAAATAGAAAGTAGGCTAATGCTTTTGTCAATTCAGTTTTACCAACGCCTGTAGGACCTAAGAATAAAAAAGAACCAATAGGCTGGTTTGGATCCGCTAAACCAGCACGAGATCGTCTAATAGCATTTGACACAGAGGCTACAGCTTCACTTTGACCAATAACACGTTGATGTAATTCGTCTTCCATATTGAGTAATTTATCACGCTCTTGCTCTAACATTTTAGCAACAGGAATACCGGTAGCACGGCTAAGTACATCGGCAATCTCAACATCGGTTACCTTGTTAGCCAACAAACTCATTTCTTGCATTTCAGCCTGACTAGCCAAATCAAGCTGCTTTTCAAGCTCGGGTAATTTACCGTATTGCAATTCTGACATTCGATTAAGATCGCCAGCCCGCCTTGCCGCTTCTAATTCAATACGTGCCTGATCTAACTCTTCTTTAATCGTTTGGGTACCATATAGTGCTGCTTTTTCTGTTGTCCAAACCTCATCTAATTCATCATATTGCTGTTGCTTATCATTAATTTTTTCTGAAATATGCGCTAAACGCTTTATTGAAGCTTCATCAGAGTCTTTTTCTAAAGCTTTTTGCTCTAACTTAAGCTGAATTAGTCGACGTTCAAGCCGATCTAAATCTTCTGGTTTAGAGTCCATTTGTAAACGGATACTAGAGGCCGCTTCATCAATTAAATCAATCGCTTTATCAGGTAATTGTCTATCGCTGATATATCGATGAGATAGAGTAGCAGCAGCAACAATAGCGGGATCGGTAATATTTACACTATGATGAAGTTCGTAGCGCTCTTTTAAACCGCGTAAAATTGCAATAGTGTCTTCGACACTAGGCTCTTCTATTAATACTTTTTGAAAACGACGTTCTAAAGCCGCATCTTTTTCAATATACTGACGATATTCATCTAAGGTTGTCGCACCAACACAGTGTAAATCGCCACGAGCTAATGCAGGTTTTAACATATTCCCTGCATCCATAGCACCATCACCTTTCCCTGCGCCTACCATGGTATGCAACTCATCAATAAATAAAATGACTTGCCCTTCTTCTTGGGATAATTCATTTAATACTGCTTTTAAGCGCTCTTCAAACTCTCCACGATATTTTGCACCGGCAACCAAAGCGCCCATATCTAATGACAATACACGTTTATTTTTCAAACCTTCAGGTACTTCATGATCAACAATACGTTGCGCTAAACCTTCTGCAATAGCTGTTTTACCAACACCTGGCTGGCCTATTAAGACAGGGTTATTTTTAGTTCTGCGTTGTAATACTTGTAATGTACGGCGAATTTCATCATCTCTACCAATAACAGGGTCTAGTTTTCCTTGCTCAGCTCGCTCAGTTAAGTCAACGGTAAATTTTTGCAATGCTTGGCGAACATCTTCTGCATTTTGATCTTCAACCTTCTGACCACCACGCACATGCTCAATAGCCGCTTTAATACGCTGTTCATTGGCACCTAATTCTTTTAATATCTTGCCTAAAGCACCTTTATCTTCAAGTGCAGCAAGTAAGAACATTTCTGAAGAAATATATTTGTCTGACATTTTTTGTGCATGTTTATCACATAAGTTAAATAACTTACCTGATGCAGCAGAAAGCTGAACATCCCCATCAGAGTCTTGTATTTGTGCTAAAGATTGCAGGGATTCTTCAATATTCACTCTTAACGTACGTACATCAACACCCGCACTTTTCAATAAGGAAATAACCGAGTTACCATTTTGATTCAACAGCGCCATCATCAAATGAACTGGCTCAATAAATTGATGATCTCGCCCTAATGCAAGTGATTGTGCATTAGCAATTGATTCTTGAAATGATTGAGTAAATCGTTCTAAACGCATAAATTATCTCCTGCCATGCTACTGGACTTATGAATTTGTTATATCTGGAATGGTGTTATTGATAACATTAGGTCTAATTGTGTTTTTTTCAATAGATAATAAGCTATTATTTTGATGTACAACAAGTAATTGTCATTGCTTATAAGAGTAATTACAAAAGACAGATAAGTGTTGCCATACGCCCTGTAGTAGCGTTTTTTCGATAAGAGTAGTATTTGTTAGTATTAGAATAAGTACATTCTGGCAAAGCACTTATGTGACTAACACCTAGCTTTTCTAATTGAATTGTCGCTATTTTATGTAAATCAGCAAAATATTTACCATTAGATTTTTCTGTAAAAGCTGAGATTAAACATTCATTTTGTTGCACAAACGAAGTTTTTACTTCACTTCCTACTTCAAAAGAGCTTTTTGAGATACAAGGCCCAAGCCAAGCAACAATATCTGCGGCCGGAGTTTTCATTTTATCTAGAGTATTCATTATGATGTTCGCACACAGAGGACGCCAACCACCATGGATAGCCGCTACCTCACCTCCTGATTTCGACATTAATAAAATAGGTAAACAATCAGCAGTCATTATTGCTAAACAAATATTCTTTTCACACGTAACTGCAGCATCAGCAACAACAGCCTTTTCAGAAACTTGAGATACCTCAGCAACTTCATTGGCATGTACTTGTTCAAACCACTGAATTTTAGCGTGTTGAGGTAATACCCCTTGTAAGTAGTTACGGTTACTTCTTACCTGCTCAGAACAATCTCCGACATGTAAACCTAAATTAAAACCTTGATAAGGTGACGTTTTATCGCCAGATAAAATACTTGGAGTTACACGTGTAGTTTGTATGGCTAGAATTTTCTCATCTATATGTTTTTTATCTATAGATGAGTCTTCAGGCCACCGAACAAACTCAATTGCTGAGTTTGTTATTTCACAATGTGTACGCTTAATACTCTTCGGTAGCATTAAGCTTATTATCTGCTTGGAGTAGTTCAACTAGCTCAACAAAATCATCAGGTAAATCAGCATGCCAAGTCATTAATTCGCCTGTTCTTGGGTGATATAAAGAAAGCATCGCTGCATGCAACGCTTGGCGCTTAAAACTTCGTAACTTAGTAAGCAATTCTGGTGTTGAATTTTTTGGTGGGCGCGGCCTACCACCATAAACAGGGTCACCAACCAATGGATGAGTGATATGCGACATATGAACACGAATTTGATGTGTACGTCCTGTTTCAAGGCGTAAGCGTAAACGTGTATGCAAGCGATACTTTTCCATAACTCGATAATGCGTTACTGAAGGTCTACCTGAAATAGTTACTGCCATATGAGTACGTTTAGTGGGGTGACGACCAATAGGCTCATCAACTAAGCCACCAGCAGTCATCAAGCCATTAGCCACCGCTTCATATTCACGCGTTATTTCTCTTAATTGCAATGCATCAACTAGGTTAGTTTGTGCCGCAATAGTTTTGGCAACAACCATTAAACCCGTTGTATCTTTATCTAAACGATGAACAATACCCGCACGAGGTACTACTTCTATCGCAGGAAAATGATGCAACAAAGCATTTAATACAGTGCCATCAGGGTTACCTGCACCTGGATGGACAACTAAACCGGCAGGTTTATTAATGACTAAAATATCATCATCTTCATAAACAATATCTAATTCAATATTTTGTGCTTCAAAGCGTTGCTCTGCCTCAACTTCTGCATCAATGGCAATACTTTCACCGCCATACATTTTTTCACGTGCACGGGCTAATACTTCACCATTTACCATTACGCAACCAGCTAAAATCCAATCTTTTAACCTTGAACGTGAATAATCAGGAAACATTATCGCCAAAGTTTGGTCTAAGCGTTTACCTAAACACGAATCAGGAACTGTATCTTTATGTTGAATTATTTCAGACATTAAACTCTCTTTAAATTTTTAACCTTGTGTAACTCGTCATTGTGCTAGCGAAAATGCTAGGTTAGAATGCCCTACACAAGTATACATATTAGCTTTATTTTACCCTTTTTATTAAGGGGTTTCATACTTATTTAATTTCAAACAAAGGCGTAATTGCAAATTCCATGGAAAAATTGACGACAAAAATAATATTTATCGCGCTAGCATTGGCTTTAACGGGTTGTTCATCTTCAGATAATGAAGCCGACATAGATAAAGTACCGGATAAATCAGCACAAGCATTGTTTGTAGATGCTCGAACTTCACTTGATAATGGTTTATACCAAAAAGCTATTCAAATTCTTGGTGCTATTGATTCACGCTTTCCTTTTGGTCCTATTTCTCATCAAGTACAATTAGATTTGATTTATGCCTACTATAAAGTTGGTGACTCAGCTCAAGGTATTGCATTAACCGACCGCTTTTTGCGTTTGAATCCAAATAATCCAAATATTGATTACGTTTATTACATGCGTGCATTAATCAACCTATCAACGGAAGAGAATTTATTCCAAGATCTTGCCAGAATTGACCGTTCAGATAGAGATCCGACGGCATCACGTGACGCCTTTAATGACCTTAAACGTATAATTACAGACTACCCTGAAAGTAAATATGCTGCTGACTCTCGAAAAAGAATGATTGCTATTAAATCTCGGTTAGGAAAATATGAGCTTGCTGTAGCAAGGTTTTATTTGAAACGTGAAGCTTATGCTTCGGCTGCCAATAGAGGTCGTTTTATTATAGAATATTTCGCACCTAGTCCTGAGGTAGAACCAGCATTAGAAATAATGATTGAATGTTACGAAATACTTGGTTTAGCTGATTTAAAAAAGAATGCCTTACAGGTACTAGCGGCAAATTATCCTAATAATTCATTAGTTAGATAAAGGTTAAAAATTAGTAGCGAACAAGAAAAGTTTAGAGCCCTTCGACTGCTCATGCCTCGCGCTCAGGATGCACGGTAATAAGTCCGTTCATTCTGAGCTTGTCGAAGGAAACTATTAACTCGTCACTAAATAGCTTCTTGGTTTTCTTCGCCTGTTCTAATACGAATAACACGCTCCACATCAGTAATGAATACTTTACCATCACCAATTTTACCCGTTTGTGCCGTTTCTAAAATGGCATTTACGCAGCGCTCTACATCTTCCTTTGCAATAACTATTTCTAGTTTAACTTTGGGCAAGAAATCTACCATATATTCCGCACCACGATAAAGTTCAGTATGGCCTTTCTGTCGACCAAAACCTTTAACTTCAGATACAGTCATACCAGTTACTCCAATTTCACCTAATGCTTCTCTTACATCGTCCAGTTTAAATGGTTTAATGATCGCTTCAATTTTTTTCATTGTATCTCTCTATCTAGTTAATATCTGTATGACTTTCTTCCATATTACAACGCGTTTATTAGCAAATCACGCTTTTATTTTGTTAAACTACTCTTTTAACAATTATCTTCCTTAAAGCAGAATAATCCATGAATCAGCAAGCCATTATTGATGAAATGAAAGTTTTACCTGAAATTGATGTTCAGTTTGAAGTTCGTCGTCGTATTGATTTTATAAAATCTACATTAAAAAATTCAAGTTTGAAAACATTAGTACTTGGCATTAGCGGAGGAGTAGACTCTTCTACCTGTGGACGTTTGGCACAACTTGCTGTCACAGAACTAAACAAAGAGATAAGTGATAATTCAGCCAATGAATTTCGATTCATAGCCGTAAGACTGCCGTATGACGTACAAGCTGATGAAGAGGATGCACAGCAAGCATTAAACTTTATTCAGCCGTGTCATTGTTTAACCACTAACGTCTTCGATGGAGTCAATGGTATTCATCAAGAAGTTATTACAGCTCTTTCTGATGCCAAGTTATTATCTGCCTCAAAAAGTCAGGTAGACTTTTCCAAGGGTAATGTAAAAGCACGCGCACGTATGGTATCTCAATATCATATTGCCGGAATACTAGGAGCCTTAGTTTTAGGCACGGATCACAGCGCAGAAAATATTACCGGTTTTTTCACAAAATGGGGTGACGGTGCCTGTGATTTAGCACCACTTTTTGGTCTTTCAAAGCGACAAGTAAGAATGTTAGCCAAACACTTAGGCGCACCAGCAATTTTAGTTGAAAAAGCACCTACTGCAGATTTAGAAGACTTAGAGCCAGGTAAAACTGATGAAGATGCTTTAGGCATTAGTTACGATGAGCTTGATGACTTTCTTGAAGGTAAAAACGTTACTGATGAAGTTAGTCGCCATATCATCAGTATTTATTTTAAAACCCAGCATAAACGTAAACCTATTCCCACTATTTACGATTAGCTTGTAAAATCATAAAAGGCTGGATTACTCCAGCCTTTTTAATCATCAAATTTTAATAGCATTAATTTCTATTGTTTTACCATAACAACACTTTCAGTAAATTGTTTCGGGTCGCCAGTAACCAGATCCATATTAATATAAATAACCAATTCAGCTACTGCAGTACTTTCATCAGCTGAACTCAAGTAAAACAAAAACCCAGGATAAGCCAACGACACCCAGCCAGACGACCATGTGTCGCTAATACCGTTACAAGTCAAGTTGGGTGAGCTATAAGATGGAAATGAAGCTTCAACACCATCAGAGCAAGTTAAACCTGCACTATAATTTAAGTTTAGATTTCGGCCATCTTGACCCGAACAGGTAGTAAGAGTGCCATTATTTCTATATTTAACACAGCTGACATCAATACTAAGACTTCGACTACCCACTTCAGCATCATCACCAGCTTCGATATTAACATTAGCAGTAATTGAATCAGTGAAATGTGTTTCTGGCGGAGTTGAGTCTACAACATCAGGGTCATAATCAGCATCTTGAGGTATAATCGCGCCACTACCAGTAATACCTGTATTATCGGTACGAGCGACGCCACTAATAGTTGTATCACCATTAGCTATAGCCGTTAACCAACCACGAGAATAAGTACCATAATAATCAGTGTCAGGATCAACAATAGTACTAATATCTTCATTAGTTATTGTGGCAATACTTGGTTCACTTGACTCCCAGTCGGCAAATAAAGATAAATTAATTTCATAAAAAGGCACATACTCTAACCAATTAGGTTTATAGTTAGCGCCACTTACATAAGATTGCACCTTCGCTAAATCACTACTACTAAGTGATCCCGTATCAACATAAATACCTCGGGCAATAAGTTGATACTCCCCAGCAACTAAATTTGCCATATCACGTATACCTAGCGTCCCCTTATCAGGCATGGTTGCAGGGTTGTTCATCAATTTAGCTTGAACAACAGCTTTAACATAACTAACGTAAGCTGAAACATTGGCATCATCAACGAAATAGCTTTTAGGCATAATGATAATATCAGCTAACTGCCAATCAGGCACCAACTCATAAAAACCATCAATTCTACGAAAGCGACAGGCTTCCACATAATCACCAGAGCCAGTTACCAAATTTAAATTTTCATTATAATGAGGGTGATCACCTGAACTTGTTCCTGCGACATATTTAGCATCAACATCATCTGAGTCATGATGATCTTCACAACACTGATCACATAAAAAGTTCTGTCCTGAATCAGCAGTACCTACTGGTTTTGTTACGGTTTGTCCTGAGTTTTCATCCTCTATCAAAGAATCGCCATCTTCAGCAATCGTTAATATGGTTGGTGCTACTCCATCACTCTGGCCACCACTTAAGTTACATGAACAGTTTAACGTAACAAAATCTTCTAACGTTTGTTTATCACTAGAAGTATCGTAAGTCACCGTTTCAAATTGAATAACATTGTTGCCTGCTCTAGCATCAATAGTCGGTACAGGTTTTGAGGTTTCTTTAGTGTCGTAATCTGGGTATGTATTCACATCATCAACTAAGCTAATGGGTGGGTTTTCAATACTTGATATTTCATTAAAAGGTACTTTAGGCCCCCCTTTGGGGGAAGATGTATCTGTTGCCGTAGTACTATCATGTAATGAAACTTTTGAGAGCACTTGGTTTTGAACAACAGTTTGGGTTTCACCATTTATGTCTGACCAAGATACGCTAACCACTAGATTTTTAGCGTCAACAGAAACACCCACTCCAGCCTCTGCCCAATTATTATTGTCTTCATCGTATGCATAACTTACAGCTTTCCAACTACGGGTAAATGTATAGTTACTTTTTTCTACCGCGTTATCGCTTCCTGTAACAATCAATGAAAAATCATCTATATTCTTGGTATCATCAATTTTTTCTCGCGCCATTTGCATAGCAATAGCATAGGCATTCACAACATTGCCCGATTTAATAACATGCTTTTGAATTTCTAACACACCAACTATACCAACAGCGGCAACAAAAACACCAATAAGAACTTCGATTAAAGTAAAGCCATTAACTCTTCCGTAAGCATTATTATTTTTCATACGCCTGTTCATAAGTCTATTCATAATATTCTCCTAAAAATCTTTCCAACTACCGGGTATAACTTCTACCCTAGAAAATCTAGGCCCTTCAGGATCGCTTATGTTTCCTAACACCTCAGCATCAAAACGGGTGTTTAACGTACCTGCGGCTAAACCTATACTATGATCGGCTATTAATGCGCCCCGAACAGTTGCGCCCCCTACCATAGCAACTTCGCCTCCCCTACCTGGCATGGTTTCAAAAGAAAAAACAAGACCATTAATAATGGCACCACCATTTAACCTAAGATTTGAATCTTCAATCAAAATTATTACAGGTTCATCAATAGTGCCAATAACAGCATTAGCGTTAATATCACATTCACCTGTTACCCAATAAAAACCAAACGCGGTTTCACCTAATGCGCTTATGGGATCACAACTTGTGAATACTTCATCAGCTTGATCTTTTAGCGACTGATAATCTTCAGTTGCCACACCAAAGGTATACAAAAGTAGATCATCAGGAAAAGAACCGCCATCTGACTCTAGCTCATCTTCAAATACATCTCCTGCCTCTCCGGTACTATCTGAGTATGGTGAACCTGGGCAAATCCCTAGATCAAATTCTTGTAAACCACAAGTAGCGCCATTACCTCCTAAAGTCACCTCTTCGCTACTCCAAACGGATAACGGTACACCTCGCCCTCCTCCATTAGGGTTAGCACCAACAGTAAAAGCACCACCAATGCCAATCGTGCCGGCAACAGTTATAGCCGAATCAGGCGCACCTCGGGCAATAGAGTGTATCCATACTTTCTGTCTTAAGGTTCTTGTGCCTGTTTGAGTGTCGGTAGAATCGCTATAACCTACAGAGGTAATTTCAACAATACGATCATTTTCCCAGTTTGGGTTTGAAAGAGGTATGCCACCGCCGTCTAACATTTCAGTAAAAGTAACGTCATAATCACTTGGCACTATATCTCTTTCAATAATATTACCGACAACTTGAGGGCTAACATCAAGTTGTGCAAAAGCTCGATCAAGACCCGTTTCCGCCGATGAAATGGCTTGATTTTTTCTTAACTCCGCATTAGCAATACGAATATCTAACATTTTAGTTTTAGCTGTGTATATTGCACTTGCTAAAGCGAGTGCTAACATCACCAGTGCCATAAGAACAGTTATTGCGCCCCTAGATTTTTTTGCTGTGTACTTTAAATGTAGACCTTGATTTAAGCTTTGATTCAGCGATTTAACTGCCTTTTCATCAACTATTTTCACATGAGAATCAATCATAACTGACATTCCTCACTAATATTTTTTCTGATGTAGTAATTGAAACTGCACTGTCATCAACCAATGTAGCGGTAAAAGAGATATCCACGGTAACCGTGCCATTAAAATCACCAGCATAGGGTAAGTTTCCTGCAGCGCAATTAAGTTCTATATTAATAATATTTCCATCGTCATCAATTTCAGGTGGTTCATAATCATCATCATCGCCATCATCACTGACTTTGCATTTGAACTCTAGATCTGAAACTAAAACAAAATCAGAGTCTGTTAAAGTTAGCCAAGAATCACCACCGCAACCTTCAGCTTCTTGCCGAGCCTCAAACCTCCCATTTTTAATTCTGTAACCAAAAGCCTCATCTGGTGAATCATAATTGCCATCATCATCAAAATCATAAGCAAAAAGAATACAAGTTTCGTCATTAGTAACTACTACCTTTCTAAATTCACTATCAGAGCAACCAGTTGATACTGGCGCACAACGAGTATCTATGGGGTTACCTGCAACACCTGGCGCATCTAATTGTGTTAGAATGGTTTCAGAATTTCCTACATAACCAGCGCGCTTAATATCTTCACTAAGTAAAGCCATAATAGTGGTGACTTCATCATGTAAGCGCGAATATTGAATAGTTTTACTGTCAATTTTAAAACTAGTGATATAAATAGACGTTACCGCTAGAATTGCAGCAAGACTTAACGCGGCACTGATAATAAATTCAACCAGCGTAAAGCCTTTAGCTTTACTGAAAGCCGAGATTTGAGGTATTAACATGCTGGATACCTCAAACTATTTCCTGAGGGGGAACAAATTCTGTCTCGCCCCATGATACTTCTTTCTAAGCTTAGGTTTTTACTAACACCATCAACGGTAATTGAAAAAGTAGCAATGCCATCGAAGGATGAACGACCTTTATAAGGAGAAATAGTTATCTTACCGTCAGGAAAAGTATTACTATCGAAAGAGACATCTTTAAAATCAGAACTAGATATAACCCGCTCAATGTCATCAACAGCGCAACTGTTAGCTGTTGTGCAGTCACAATCAGCTTGGTCTTCACTTAAACCTACACACCATGAAGTACCACTACCATTGAAAACAATATAAGTTTCGCTACCTTGCTTGGCAGCTTCAGCTCTAGCAAGCTTACTTAGAAAGAATAATTCGCCCCCCAACCCTCGTAATTTTTGCTTGGCAAAAAAACCAGAGAAAGAAGGGACAGCTACTAATAAAGTTATAGAAATTAATGCTATAATAACCATCAACTCAATCAAGGTTAGTCCTTGATTGAGCTTGATTTTTCTATCAAACATCATACAGCTCCTAATAAAAAAATTACAACTACCCTCATTAGAGTATATAGTAAGAATAGGATTTGTGAATATTATTTTTGTGAGGGCTATATGATTGGCAATAAAAAAACTTCTGGATTCACCTTAATAGAATTACTCGTAGCTATTGCTATTATTGGCATTTTGTTCGCTATTGTAACGCCCTCTTACCAAGAATATGTGCAAAAAAGCAGACGTTCTGAAGCGCATGCTGGCTTGGCTAAAATGCAACTTCAACAGGAAGGGCATCGCATGGTTAATCCTAGCTATACCAGTAACTTTGGAACAGGTTCAAATGATGTAAATCAACCGAGTAGTGATTACTATACTTTTTCTATGTCTGGAGCTTCTGCTACTGCCTATACTATTACAGCAACTGCAAAATCAAGTCAAACTGCCGATAGCAGTTGTACTGCTATGACAATAAATCAAGCAGGCACTAAAAGCCCTGCTAGCTGTTGGTAAGTTTTACTAATAATAAGTTAACTAGATTTAACGCAATTCTGCCGGCACTGCAAAGACAATATTCTCTTTACGACCTGGGTATTCATTAACCTCTTGACCACCTAAGTCTTTTAACGCTTCTATAACTCGCTTTACTAAAATAGCAGGAGCAGAAGCCCCTGCTGTAACACCAATTTTATTAACGTCTTTTAGCCATGATGTTTCAATATTATCGGCTGTATCAATTAAATATGAAGTAGTGCCTATTTTTTCTGAAACTTCTCTTAAACGATTAGAGTTAGAGCTATTTTTTGCACCCACTACTAATAATAAATCTACTTGACTTGCAATGGCGCGTACAGCATCTTGACGGTTTTGAGTTGCATAACAAATGTCATCCTTACGAGGGCCTTCAATTAATGGGAACTTTGCTTGTAATGCCTCTATCACATCTGAAGTATCATCAACAGACAAGGTTGTTTGACTACAGTAGTAAAGTTTTTCTGGATTTTTAACTTCAAGTTTAAATACGTCATCAGCAGATTCAACAAGGTAAATGCCTGCTGACTCACTGTCATATTGTCCCATTGTACCTTCAACTTCTGGGTGCCCAGCATGACCAATAAGCACACACTCAAAATTTTTCCTGCTTACGCGAGCAACTTCCATATGTACTTTAGTGACTAGCGGACAAGTTGCATCAAAAACTTTTAAATCGCGTTTTTTGGCTTCATTGCGCACCGTTTTAGAAACGCCATGAGCGCTGAAAATCACAGTACTGTCATCAGGGACTTCGTTAAGCTCTTCAACAAAAACAGCACCTCGGTTTTTTAGGCCATCAACCACGAACTTGTTATGTACTACTTCATGACGTACATAAATGGGTGCACCAAATAAATCTAAAGCTCGGTCGACAATACTAATAGCTCGGTCAACACCTGCACAAAAACCGCGGGGGTTTGCTAATATAATTTCCATAAAGTTCTCAATAGGCCTTGCTATTTATACTTACAATATTTCGACTAAATCAATCACAAACGTTACTGGCTGGCCAGCCAATGGGTGATTAAAATCAATAGTAACTGAATTACCACTTACTTCTTTGATCATACCTGGCAGTTCACCGCCCGGTTGCGAAAAAGTAATGATGTTGCCTACTTTTGCAGGTACCTCAGCAGAAAATTTATCAACATCCATATAATGGATATTATCAGGGTTAGATTCACCAAAAGCATCTACCGCTTCAAGAGTGAACTCTTTGCTATCACCAGCAGACATACCAAGTAATTGTGCTTCAAAAGCAGCTGAAATACTTTGGTCACCCATGATAATTTTAGCCGGTTTATTATTAACCTTGGTACTATCAGCAGCAGAGCCATCACTTAACTTCATGGTGATATGCACTAAAATACTCGAGTCTGCTTGAATACTTTTATCTATTGTCATTATTTATCTTCTATTTCTTTATTTTGTTCCGGTTTCTCGGCACCACTTTCAGCCGTAAATGAGTCTAAAATCATTAAGGCAGCACCAATAAAAATCATTGAATCAGCAACATTAAAGGCGGCAAAATGATAACCAGCCCAATGAAAATCTAAAAAATCAATAACATAACCAAAGAGGGCTCTATCGATTAAATTTCCCATAGCGCCACTTAACATTAATGCAAAAGCGATACTTAATATTGTTTGTGATCTAGGCGTCTTTGCTAACCACACAATAAAAACAATACTGGCAATCGCGGCAATGGCAGTAAAAAACCAACGTTGCCAGCCACCTTGATCGGCTAAAAAGCTAAATGCAGCACCGGTATTGTGTACATAGGTAAGGTTAAAAAAAGGTAGTACCGATAGCGTTTCACGATATTCAAAACTACCCGCTACCCATTGCTTTGTTACCTGATCCAAGATTAAGCAAATTAGCGTCAGCCAAAGCCAACGCAAACCAGTATCCGTAAAAGGCCTTTTTATAGAAATGCTAGGCATATTTTCTTTGCTCGCCTTCACCGTCAACATTAGTTATACAGCGACCACATAATTCTGGATGTGTATCATCAGCACCAACATCTTCGGTAACATGCCAACAACGGTCACACTTAGTGCCTTCTGCCGCCGAAACTGATAACCATAAACCTTCAACATCGGTAGAGTCTGTGCCTTCAGGAACTTGCTCTGCACCAGTAATAACTTCAACACTTACTTTTGAAGTAATTAATACAAAACGTAACTCTTCACCTAGTTGAGTTAACTTGCCTGCTAAATCAGCCGAAGTATATAGAGTCACTTGTGCTTCTAGCGCTTTACCTACCGTTTTTTCTTTACGAGCAAGCTCTAAAGCACGGTTAACTTCACCACGTACTAATAATAACTCGCTCCAGTAGTCGTTACCTAAAGCGGCATCAGTAGGCATAGTTGCTAAACCATCAAACCAAACACCAGTGAAAACAAACTCATCACGCTGACCTGTAGCTGGTGTTGGCAGTGCTTGCCAAATTTCTTGTGCAGTGAAAGATAAAATTGGTGCCATCCAAGCGGTCATTGCTTCTGCAATTAAATACATGGCTGTTTGACAAGAACGACGAGCATTCGAATCAGCTTTAGCTGTGTATTGTCTATCTTTAATAATATCTAAATAGAATCCACCTAGCTCAGTTGTACAGAAATTCATTAACTTATGAACAACCACATGGAACTCATACTCATCATAAGCGTTAACGATTTCTTCTTGTAAACGTGCTGCTTTATCAACAACCCAGCGATCAAGCGCAACCATATCTTCAAAAGCAACGGAATGCTGTGCAGGCTCAAACCCATTTAAGTTTGATAATAAGAAACGAGAAGTATTGCGAATACGACGATAAGCGTCTGCTTGGCGTTTAAATATTTCATCACCAGCAGTAATCTCTTGTGTGTAATTTACCGACGCTGTCCATAAACGCAATATATCAGCACCTAAGGTATTAGTGATTTCTTTTGGTGTGATCACATTCCCTAATGACTTAGACATTTTGTGTCCGTTAGCATCAACAACAAAGCCATGGGTAAGTACTTGCTTATATGGCGCTTTACCATTCATAGCAACAGAAGACATCATTGATGACATAAACCAACCACGATGCTGATCTGAACCTTCAAGGTATAAATCAGCAATATCATCAAACTCTTCTCGAGCATTAACAACAGAGTAATGGGTTGTACCCGAGTCAAACCATACGTCTAAGGTATCAGGTACTTTAATGTACTCTTTGGCATCATCGCCAATAAGTTCGCTTGCTTCTAAATCAAACCATGCTTGAATACCTTTTTCTTCAACACGTTTTGCTACCGACTCAATTAATTCAATGCTACGTGGGTGCAAGGCCCCAGTATCTTGATGAATAAATAATGCCATTGGCACGCCCCACGTACGTTGACGGGAAATACACCAATCTGGACGACCTTCAACCATAGATTCGATTCGACGTTGACCCCAATCAGGGATCCATTGTGTTTTTTCAATTTCGTTAAGCGAATCTTGACGTAAGCCTTTATTATCCATGCTAATAAACCACTGTGGTGTTGCACGGAAAATCAATGGTGTTTTGTGGCGCCAGCAATGAGGGTAAGAATGCTCTAACGCATGATGATGAACTAATGTGCCATGCTCTTTTAACGTATCAACAACATTAGCATTGGCTTTAAAAACATGCTGACCTGCAAATAATGGGGTGTCTTCTAAATAAACACCGTTTGCACCCACTGGGTTTGCTACTTCTAAGTTATACAACTTACCTACAACAAAATCTTCTACACCGTGACCTGGAGCTGTATGTACACAACCAGTACCTGAATCGGTAGTAACATGCTCACCTAAAATGACAGGAACTGTGAAGTCATAGAATGGGTGTTTAAGTTGTACCAGATCTAAATCTGCCCCTTTACAAAAACCTAATGCGTGGTATTTAGCTATACCAAATCTGTCCATACATGAAGTAACTAAGTCAGAAGCTAAAATTAAACGCTCTTTCCCTTCTTCACCATTGGCTAAGGTCTCACATTGCACTAAGGTGTATTCAACATCAGCATGAACTGAAACCGCACGGTTAGCCGGCAGTGTCCAAGGCGTTGTTGTCCAGATAACAACAGAAATAGCACCTTCACCTTCATGCTGCTCTGGGTGATTAAACTTATCCGCTATGCTTTGATCCACAGCAGTAAATTTCACATCAATGGCAGGCGATTGTTTATCTTTGTACTCCACTTCAGCTTCAGCCAAAGAAGAACCACAATCTGTACACCAGTGCACAGGTTTAAAACCCTGATGTAAATGGCCGTTTTCAGCAATTTTACCTAATGAGCGAATGATATTCGCTTCAGTATCAAAATCCATCGTACGATAAGGTTTTTCCCAGTCAGCAAAAACACCTAAACGTTTGAAATCTTCACGTTGCCCATCAATTTGCTTGGCTGCATATTCACGACATTTTTCACGAAAAACACTGGCTGAAACTTTATGCCCAGGTTTACCCACTTTTTTCTCTACCATCAACTCAATCGGTAAACCATGACAATCCCAACCAGGTACATAAGGCGAATTGAAATCAGATAAAGTTTTCGATTTAACAATAATATCTTTCAATATTTTATTTACGGCATGACCAAGGTGAATACTACCATTGGCGTATGGAGGACCATCATGCAAAATGAATGATTTCTTACCTTTTTTCGCTGCACGAATTTTTCCGTACAAATCTTTAGCAGCCCACTCTTTGAGCATATTAGGTTCACGGTTTGCCATATTGCCTTTCATTGCAAACGACGTTGCAGGCAAGTTTAAGGTTTGTTTGTAATCACTCATTTAAATCATTATCCGGTTATTTAAATTTTCTAAATTGTCAGACAGAAGCCTAACCTACTTATCTAATACTAATTAAATACTTGTTTCGCATGTTCGCTATCTAACTTAATTTGCGCAGTTAACGCGCTTAAGTCATCAAACTTCATCACTTGACGAAGTTTCTTTATAATTATCACTTCAATGCATTGACCATAAAGATCATCATCAAAATCAAAAATATGGACTTCTAATTGTTGTCTAACACCATTAATGGTTGGCCGTGCACCAATATTAGCCACGCCATTGAAAATGCCATTAATTGTTTTCACCTTGACAGCGAAAACACCATTTAACGGCGAATTTCGTCTTTTCAATAATACATTTGCCGTTGGGAAACCTAATTGTCTGCCACGTTTATCACCGTGGAAAACTTTACCGATAATTGAATAAGGCCTACCTAACATATTTTCAACGTCTGCTAAGTTATCTTGTTCTAGTGCATGCCTAATTGCAGTGCTGCTAACGCGACAGTTTTCCATTTTGCAACTGGCAGTGTCGGTAACCTCAAAGCCAAAAGCTTTTCCAGCCTGAGACAACATTGCAAAATCACCCGCACGATTTTTGCCAAAATGAAAGTCATCTCCAACAATTAAATGTTTAATGCCTAACTTTTCAACCAATAAATGTTCAATAAATTGCTCTGCACTTTGACTAGCAAATTTAAAGTTGAAATTAACACAAATAAGACGTTGCACACCTAACTTAGCCAACAATGCATATTTATCACGTAAACGGCAAAGCCTTGCTGGTGCTTTATCTGGTGCAAACAGCTCTTGTGGTTGTGGTTCAAACACCAAAACCGCAGCAACACAATTTAGCGCTTTAGCTTTAGTTACCAATGCAGAGATAACACGTTGATGTCCTTTATGAACACCATCAAAATTACCTATGGTCAGCACACATCCATGATCTTCTGGCTGAATATTATGTATACCGCGAACTAACTGCATTACTTTCTACTTCACCTAATTTCGACTAAAAACTAAACTGCTTCTGTTAACATATAAATAAAGGTCAGCACGTAAAACAGTTGCTCGCTAAGCTGAATATTAGACAAACCGCGAACTAACTGGCTACTTGTATCAAACGAAAAAACCTTTATATTGATTGTTTATAAAAATAAATCGCCGAATTATATATTAAAGAGCAATAATAATCAGTACTTCAAGCGTTTTATTTTTAGACTTTTACTTTAGTTTTAACTTTAGCTTTTCACTTTAAAATCATTAAGACGAACGCCCAATAAAAAGATAACTAAAAAGTAACTTAAACAACCTGCGCCAATACAAAGAACTAACTGTGAAATTTGTTCAAAAAAGCTCATGGAAAGCCAAACATCAAAATCATCTGATAACTGATAAACCACCATAGCCATTACACTAGCAGCTAATACTAACTTGCTAATAAAGACTTTAGTATTTCTTGATAAATGATAAATTTTAGCTTGTTTCAAACCACGATATAACATCCAAGCATTCAACGTTGCCGACAGTGTTGTCGCAATAGCCAAACCAACATAGCCAAAAAATGGCGCCAACATTAAATTAAACGCCATATTAGCCACCATTGCTTTTATACCTATTTTCACGGGAGTCTTGGTATCTTGCCTAGCATAATATCCCGGAGCTAACACTTTAATAAACATAAAACTCAATAAGCCAGAAAGATACGCGAATAAGGCCATTGAGACTTGTAAAACATCAGTTTGACTAAATTCTCCCCGCATAAAAAGAACCATAATAATAGGCTGAGCTAAAACCATTAAACCTGCTAATGCTGGCCAACCAAACAAACTAATAACTTTAATTCCCCAGTCCAAGGTTGCAGTAAACTGCTTGGGATCATTTTTACTATGTAATTTGGATAAACTGGGTAACACTACCGTCGCAATACCAATTCCAAATAACCCTAAAGGAAATTCTAATAATCTGTCTGCATAATAAAGCCAACTGATAGAGCCGGTAATCAAAAAGCTAGCGATTAAGGTATCAAGTAATAAATTAATTTGAGTAACCGAAACACCAAACAACGCAGGAATGATCAGTTTCCGAATTTTGCTGACTCCACTACTGTGCCAAGACCAACAAGGCTTAACGAGAACCTTCGCTTTATACAAAAAAGGAATTTGAAATAGAAACTGAATTAAACCGCCAAGGAATACCCCCCAAGCCAAAGCGTAAGCTGGATTTTGAGCATACTCAGCACCGTATACTGCCATTAATATTATAGCTATATTGAGCAATACAGGCGTAAAAGCGGCAACAGCAAATCGCCCCAAAGTATTTAGTACTGCACCTGCAAGGGCAGTAAAACTAATGAACCATAGGTAAGGAAAAGTAATTTTCAATAAACTTGAGGCTAATTCAAACTTTTCACCGCCAACACTATCTGAACCATTATTTAGCCAATCAACAAACCAACCACCACCAAATAAAATAACAAACAAAGGTGAGGCCAACATGCCAAATAAAGTGACTATAGTGATAATTACACCTAAGGTTCCTGACACTTGAGCAATTAAACGCCGAGTCTCTTCAAGTGTAACTTTTTCACTATTTTGAGAATTAGCTTCGTCTTTGGTGTGGTATTCACTTAATACAGGTACAAAAGCTTGTGCAAAAGCTCCTTCAGCAAAGAGGCGTCTAAAAAAATTAGGGATTTTATTAGCAAATAAAAACACATCAGACATTACCCCTGCGCCCATTACATTAGCAATAACCACATCTCGCACTAAACCAAGTACACGAGAAATCAAGGTCATCACACTGACAATTAGGCCTGATTTAATTAACTTTTTACTCAAAAAACAAAACCCTCGATAGTCCACTACAAAAAATAACAATAAATAAACGGTATTATGTAATGATTTTGAGTATATAAACAATGTATACTTGCGCGGTTCACAACATACTTGGCTAACTTTTTAATTAGTAATGCCAACAATATTCTTTGTAATTGCTTTTTAGATACTCTTTAGTAGAAAATCATTATTAGATATTTTATTAAATAGGCAATTAAAACATTTGACAATCAGCTAAAAAACAGGCATATTTCGTCGCCTTAAATTTAAGCTTATATATTACATATTCTAGGAGTTCAACTTGGCTAACTCAAAGCAAGCTAAGAAGCGCGCAGTACAATCTGAAAAGCGCCGTCAAAACAATGCAAGTCGTCGCTCAATGATGCGTACTTTGTTGAAAAAAGTACTTTCAGCTATTGAAGCTGGTGACAAAGAAGTAGCAACTAAAGAATTAGCGGCTGCTACACCGATTTTAGATCGTTATGCAACTAAAGGTCTAATTCATAAAAATAAAGCAGCTCGTAGTAAGAGCCGTTTAAATGCTGCAGTTAAAGCTTTATAAGACTCACGTTTTATAAATCTTTTATTAGCAAAGCACATTGTTTTTATGAGAAAACTGTTACCTAATAGGTAAACGCAAAAACCGACTTATGTCGGTTTTTTTATACCTAAAATTCAACATCCCCCATTCTTTACACTTCTTCTGCATTTTTATTACTGCTTACTATTGCACTTTTTAGTGATTTTTCTTAGTCTCAATGCAAAATAACAATCGAGAACAATTATGACTTTTCTAAAAACAACTATATTAAAAACAAAACGAACAAAAGTTGCAGCTATAGCACTCGCAGCTGTAACAACACTAACCGCTTGTAATAATGAATCAGCTTCAACAAGTACATCAGATAATACTACAGCCAAAAGTCAGCAAGTCTCTCCTCAATTAATTCCTGAATTTAAAAACCGCTTGGATATATATAAAGAAGTAACGCTTTCAGCTGATTTAAGCCATTTATCAGCTAATCAAAAGCAAATGTTAGCATTATTAATTGACGCCTCTAAAATTATGGACGACTTGTTTTGGCAGCAAGCTTTCCCACAAGATAAAAAAACATTTTTAGCCGCAATTAAAGATGAAAAGGTTCGTCGCTTTGCAGAAATAAATTATGGTCCTTGGGATAGGTTAGATGGAGATAAAGTTTTTTTAACACAAAGTGATGTTAAAGCGCATGGAGCAGAGTTCTACCCAAAAGATATGACAAAAGCAGAATTTGAACAAGTAACCTTAGCAGAAAAGGATGGACTTTATTCAATCATTAGCCGCGGTGATGAAGGTCAATTAATAACTATTGCCTACTCTGAATTGTACAGCGATGAGATTAATCGTGCTGCCGCTATTTTAGAAAAAGCAGCCACGTTTGCTGATGATAAAGAATTTGCTAATTACTTAACGATGCGTGCTAACGCGCTACGTACCGATGAGTATCAAGCATCAGACCTTGCTTGGATGGACATGAAAAATAATCCTATTGATGTCGTTATTGGACCAATAGAAAATTATGAGGATCAATTATTTGGTTATCGTGCAGCTTTTGAAGCCTATGTCTTAATTAAAGATTTATCATGGAGCGAAAAATTAGCTAAATACGCACAATACTTACCAGAGCTTCAAAAAGAGCTGCCGGTACCGAGAAAGTACAAAGCTGAAGTTCCAGGCTCTGATGCTGATTTAAATGCTTATGATGTTATTTATTACGGCGGTCATTCAAATGCTGGCAGTAAAACCATAGCAATTAACTTACCTAATGATGAGCAAGTACAGTTAGAAAAAGGCACTCGTCGCTTACAGCTTAAAAATGCGATGCGAGCCAAATTCGATACTATCATGCTGCCTATTGCTGAAACCTTAATTGTGCCAGAACAGCGTAAAAACGTGACTTTTACCGGTTTCTTTGCAAACACTATGTTTCATGAAGTTGCCCACGGTTTAGGTATCAAGAATACGCTTAATGATAAAGGCACTGTACGCCAATCTCTTAAAGAGCATGCAAGTGCGCTAGAAGAAGGCAAAGCAGATATTTTAGGCCTATACATGATACGTCAATTACTTGAAAAAGGTGCTATTACCGAAGGAAAACTAGAAGAGTATTACACTACCTTTATGGCGGGTATATTCCGCTCTGTACGTTTTGGCGCATCTAGTGCTCACGGTAAAGCCAACATGGTTCGTTTTAATTATTTCCAAGAAAAAGGTGCATTTAGCCGTAATGAACAAGGTTTATACAGCGTAAATATGGATAAAATGACCGACGCCATTGATTCTCTATCTAAACTGATTTTAACACTTCAAGGAAATGGAGATTATCAGGGAGTTGATAAGTTAGTTGCTAGCAAAGGCATTATTAGTGAAACTTTAGCTGCCGATTTAGCTCGTTTAGAAAGTGCAAAAATCCCTGTAGATATTGTTTTCAAACAAGGGAAACAAGTTTTAGGACTGTAAGGACACTTTTCTTCAATAAAAAGCGCTCGCCATGATTCATGAAAAGCGCTTTTCTGCAAAAGAAAACAACCCTACTTTGTTTAATTCTCCTGTTTGCTATTAAATATTATTCAAATTTAATAGCTATTGAAAAATGATTTTCTTTGCTTCATAGTGGTCTGACTTGTTATAAAGCAATAAAGGCTCTCTAATGAACAACTTTGATTTTATTATTATTGGCGCAGGCTCTGCTGGATGCGTGCTTGCTGATAAATTATCTGCTTGTGGTAAATATCAAATTTGTTTATTAGAAGCTGGCCCGAAAGATAACCACTGGAGCATTCATATGCCGATAGGTGTTATCGAGTTGATGAAAGATAAAGTGCTTAATTGGCAGTTTAATTCTGAGCCTGAATCGACACAAAATAATAGACAAATATTTAATCCGCGCGGTAGAACCTTAGGCGGTAGTAGCTCGGTTAATGCCATGCTATATATTCGTGGACAAAAAGAAGACTATGATCATTGGGCTGCACTTGGCAATGATGGTTGGTCATTTGATAAAGTGTTACCTTACTTTAAAAGTACTCAACATCAAGAACGCGGTGAAGATGAGTTTCATGGTGTACATGGCCCACTAAATGTTGCTGATTCATACTCTAAACCTCCTGTACATGACAATTTCATATCATCTGCTCAACAGGCAGGCTTTCCTTTGAATGACGATTTTAATGGCGAAAATCAAGAGGGTGTTGGTTATTATCAAGTAACTCAAATAAACGGGCAACGTTGTAGCGCAGCAAAAGCTTTTTTGACCCCTAATTTAAATCGGCCAAATCTAACCGTTATTACCGATGCACAAGTACAAAATATACTGATTGACAAAAATAAAGTTGCCACCGGTGTTTGTTATAAAGAAAAAGGGAAAAAGCATAATATCTTTGCTAAAAAAGAAGTGCTATTAAGTGCTGGTGCCTTCAATTCCCCACAATTATTGATGTTATCTGGTGTAGGACCAGAGGATGAATTAACTAAGCATGATATTCCGTTAGTGCATGAGTTATCAGGCGTGGGAAAAAACTTACAAGATCATCCTGATACTGTTGTTGTTACTCACCATAAGCGTGACGATTTATTAGCAATTCGTCCAAAAGCTGCTTGGTGGGTATTAAAACAAGCATTGAAATACTTTTCACTACCATTCAATAGAGAGTCATTGAACAAAGCGTCGGCAGAGAAAAAACGTAGTGGAATTTTAACTTCTGTGGTTGCAGAATCTGGTGGCTTCATTAAATCAAAACCCAACTTATCCAGACCCGACCTACAACTACACTTTATTCCGGCGGCTTTTGATGATCATGGCCGAAATTTAAAAATGCTACTTAACTATGGTGTATCAATACACACTTGTTTATTACGCCCGAAGAGCCGTGGTAGCGTGACTTTATATGGTAATAAAGCAAACTTGCATCCAAAAATAACGTTAAATATGCTTGACCATGAAGACGATCAAAAAGATATGATCCAAGCAGTTAAAATTGCTCGTTCCATTTTTTCTCAACCGCCACTAAGTGAAAATAACGGCAAAGAAATATTTCCTGGTGATGACACACAAAGCGATGAAGAGATATTAGAGTTTTTGAAAAACAAGGCAAATACTATTTATCATCCTGTCGGCACATGTAAAATGGGTGATGATGAATTAGCCGTTGTAGATAACGAATTAAAAGTGCATGGTTTGAGTCAACTAAGAGTCATAGATGCGTCAATAATACCCACTTTGATCAGTGGTAATACAAATGCACCAACCATCATGATTGCAGCCAAAATTGCGGACGTGATCTTGGCTGAATATTCATAAGTCTAAGCAATCAATCGTAAATCCGAACTACAACTGAGCCAAACTATATAACTTATATTTGTATTGCTTGCGCTGATCTATTTCATATGTCCACTCTAGTGCATTTTTCAACATGGCTTTAGCTTTAGCTAAGCGCCCTCTTTCAAGGTATATATGATAAAGCCCAAGATAAGCTTGGTTTAAATATGGAGCGTTCTCTAAGGCTTTTTGATAGTACTTAATCGCTTTATTTTTCTTATGGCTTTGTTCAGCAATATAAGCCTGCTCTAACCAATGATAAGGATTGGGATCATCTAATTGATCTAATTTTTCTTGATGAACTTCGGCTTCGTCAAAGCGTTTCTGCTTCCTGAGCAACATAATATAATTACTAATCAAAGCAATACTAGACTGCTCTATTTGCAAACCCGCTTGGTAAATATTTTCAGCACCTTTATCATCACCAGCTCTTCGATGAATTACAGCTAATAAATTTATCGCCTCTATATTTTGTTTGTTATAGGCATACGCTTTTTCAGCGAGTATAAAAGCTTTAGCTAATTCATTTTCAATCAAGGCATCAGCAGCAAGGTTTCTATAATACATAGAAACAAAAGTAGACTCTCCAAATGACTTCCCAACTCTATTATTTTTATTTGAAAAGTAATCAATCACAACGCCAGGTTTTTGCAAATAAAATGTGTCTACATCTTCCACAAATTCAGTATCGTATATAACTGTTTGTACATGTGATGAAGAAAGAATTAAATTATTTTCTTTTTCAAAAATAGGAATGGTACTCACTTCACGATAAGAAAACTTTAAACCAAGCAATTTAGCATAAGCAGTAGTCAATACAGCCAAACTCATACAGTTTCCAGAATTTAACCTCATCGTCATTTCGGCATTATAGGTTTCACCATAGTAGGTAAAATTTGATAACTTGGTATTTAACACTGCGGCTAAAGCTTTATGAAGCTTTAGCCCCTGAGCTTGTTTTTTCTCCACTGCTGATAAGATATTATTTTGCTGTGACGGGCTCAATGTGAATATATCATCTTGAAAATTTGGTGTTTTTCCCTCATCAGAAAACAACGTCTTATTGATAGGAACATTGACTTGGTATTTAATACCTTTATTTTGAAGATTCTTATTCGAGCAAGCGGAAATAGCCATGAAAAGAGTAATAAAAGTAATCGTGTGTATTAGCTTTTTCAAAAGTACATCCCTATAGTACGAAAAGATTCATAGTTAAAAAGATAACACAAATGACTCTAAATGCAAAAAGTATACTTTTACTGCAATACAAGGTTAACTAACAGGGTCATATAGTTAACTTTCTAACACCAAACAAGTGAATACTAAATGAAATTTTCAATAATTCTTAATATAATAAAAACCGCATTTCTCATTAGCGTGATGTGTACATTTAGCGTCGCTTCAGCAGAATACCCAACGGCTCCAGCTTGGCAATTAAAAACCCAGTCAGGTGAAAATATTTCACTCAGTGATTATCAAGGTAAGCCTGTTATTTTACATTTCTGGGCTACTTGGTGCCCTTATTGTAAAAAACTTCAACCAAAATTAGTTGAGCTTGAAAATAAATACCAAAATTCCGGTATTAAAATTGTTTCAATAAGCTTTAATGAAGATGAAGGTGCAAAGCCGCAAGATGAAATAAAAGCTAGAGGTTATAACTTTATTACTGCGGTTGAAGGAGAGGCTGTAGTGAAATTATATGGCGTAAGAGGCACACCAACAACGTTCTTTATTAATCGACAAGGTAAAGCAGTATATAAATCTACTAGCTCAGATGTTAGTAACCCTGAGTTAGAATTGGCTGTAAAGGAGATCATTAAACCGTAACCTACCTTCTTCTCCTCATAAAAAAGGGAAGCACATTGCTTCCCTTTTTTTAGAAACCGTTAGAAAAACTATTTAAAAAATAAAGTCTTCGCTATCAAGTTCCATCATTGAGTCTGCACCGTTTGCTACGCAAGCCGCATGACCGTTAGCTCTTGGCAAAATTCGTTGAAAATAGAAACGAGCAGTTTTAATTTTAGCTTGATAAAATGCTTTATCATCATCACCGGCAGCTAGTTTATCTTGAGCAACTTTAACCATTTTAGCCCAAAAGTAAGCTAGTGTTAGGTATCCTGAATACATAAGGTAATCTACTGAGGCCGCGCCAATTTCATCAGGATTTTGCATCGCTTTTAAACCTAAAGTTTCAGTCATTTTTTGCCAATCACCACCAAAAGTCATAATAGGTTGAATGAACTCTTGCATAGCTTCATTAGCTGCATTTTCAACACAAAATGCAGTAACTTCAGCACCAAATGGTTTTAATATTGCACCTTTAGAGCCTAAAATTTTACGCGCTAATAAATCAAGCGCTTGAATACCTGTGGTACCTTCGTATAAACAGCTAATTTTTGTATCTCGCATTAGCTGTTCCATGCCCCACTCTTTAATAAAGCCGTGACCGCCAAAGACTTGTATGCCATGGCTTGTACATTCAAGCCCGAGTTCAGTTAAAAATGCTTTAGCAATAGGTGTTAGTAAAGCCATTTTTGTTTCAGCTTCGGCTTTTTCAGCTTCATCAGTGCTAGCATGACCAATATCGACTAACTGAGCTAAATAACCAATTAATGCTCTGCCGCCTTCAGCAATGGACTTTTGTGTTAATAACATACGACGTACATCAGGATGTACTATGATAGGATCAGCTGGCCCGTCTGGATTTTTAACGCCCGATAAAGAACGCATTTGTAATCGGTCTTGAGCGTAAGCTAATGCACCTTGAAAAGAGGCTTCTGCAGCAGCAACACCCTCTGAAGCCACACCTAAACGAGCAGCATTCATAAAGGTAAACATACAATTTAAACCGCGGTTTACTTCACCAATCAAATAACCTTTAGCGCCATCAAAATTAATGACACAAGTAGCATTGGCATTAATACCCATTTTATGCTCGATTGAACCACATGAAACGGCGTTTCTATCAGCAACCTCACCTGCTTCTGTCACATTAAACTTAGGCACAATAAATAACGAAATGCCACGGCTTCCCTCAGGAGAACCTGGAATTCTCGCAATAACAATATGCACAATATTGTCAGATAAATCATGTTCACCTGCAGAGATGAATATTTTCGTACCGCTAATGGCATAACTACCATCATCATTTAGTTCAGCTTTAGTACGCAGCATTCCTAAATCTGTACCACAATGAGGTTCAGTTAAACACATGGTGCCTGTCCATGTTCCCTCAACTAACTTAGGCATAAATATTTGCTTCTGTAATTCACTACCATGCGCTTCAACAGTAGCTAAAGCACCATGGCTTAAACCGGGGTACATAGCAAAACTATGGTTAGCTGCAGAGGTAAATTCACCAATAGCAGTATTTAATGAATGCGGTAAACCTTGACCACCAAATTCTTCTGATTGAGATAAAGTTGGCCAGCCACCTTCAACGTATTGCTGATAAGCATCTTTAAAGCCATCAGGCGTTGTTACTTCACCATCCGTCCAAGTACACCCTTGCTCATCGCCACTTTGATTTATTGGAGCAATCACTTGCTCAGTAAATTTTGCTGCCTCACTGATGATAGCATCAACCATATCAAGGCTAGCATCTTCATAACCTAGTTTTTGGTAGTGGCTGTCGCAATCTAGCAACTCTTGCATTACAAATTTCATGTCTCTAATCGGCGCTTTATATTCTGGCATAGGGTTTCTCCAATATTTTATTCAGCCATTTACGATATTCTATATGACTGGTCAGTGGTCAGACTTTCAAACAGGTGTTTGATTTAATCATGTTCTTGGCATATTTGAAAGAAATTTTTATGAATATTGACTATTAGTGTAGGTATAAAAATCCCAAAAAGGAGCATAAATGCTCCTTTTTATTAAACCTATGCTTCTTTATTCTGCTACTGGGATAAAGTTACCAGCTCAACTTGAGAGTCAACTTCTGGGTCACTTGAAGCATCAACATTTATAATTAAACGCTGATTTTCACTTGAGAGTTTAATGTTGTTAGGCTGCTTACCTTGAGTTAAAACCGTTGACGAAATGGTTTGATTATCATCATAAATATTTAAGTAAAAACCAAGCAGGTTAGATGTATCAATCCTCAAATAATTTGGCTGACTATTATTATTTTTTTCTAAAAATAATGTCACAACATCTTCATTAGTTTCTAATAAACCATTATCAATAAAGTTTTCACCATCAAAACTAATCCATTCACTGGTTTCACTAATGGCATAAATATTTTTTTCATCATTAGTAACAATAAAATCATAAATAGGCTCTCCTTCAGGTAATAGCTCAGGATGATATTCATGGGTTAACGTGGTTGTAATTTGATCGTCGCCAAAGTCATTTACTTGAGGTATATATCGCTTGAAACTAACAGTGTTATTATCTAATGCAAAAAGTGTATTGGCTTGTGCAGCAATGTCAATTTCACTTGCTAAGTAAGCATTCGCAGCATCCCAAAATAATACTTGAAGATTCTCATCCGCATACTCTAACGCTTGCGTTACCACAAAATTACGGCCTAATAAATGTACTATATCTGTTGGTTCATATGATATATCCCAGTCGAGTATTTCTGTGATAGTGTCATCAATCAGGTTTATGCGATAACGATGCGTAGTTTCAGTTATTGATTCATCCTCATTTATCAATGTTTCAATAGCTTTTGCTAATAAATACCCCCCTTCAGGATGCATTATCAATTGTTCTAAAATCGTGTTTTCTGGGGAAACAACTAAACTAGATTCAAGGGCACCTGTATATTGATGGTAACTAAGTAACTGATTGCCAGCACCAACATAAAAAGTAGGAAGTAGTGGTGAAGCAAGCATTTCATTATTATTAATTTCTAAGGCTTCAAGCACTTTATTTTCAACAACTAAATTACTGTTATAAAAGTTAACTTTAATCGTTTCACTAATAACCCCAGACTCTTGGCTATCAGAAATTACCACTTCTGCGGATGAATTTTCATTCATTGGGGCACTCGCTGGATCTGCAGTAATTTGCAATTGAGTGTCATTAATTGGTGTTACCGTAAGCCAATTTGCTTGGGTTGATGCTTGCCAACTAACGGGTAGTTCACCATTATTACCAATACTCATAGTGGTTACTATAGCGGAAATAGTCGAAGTGGACGTTAAAGAAACCGTAGGACGTTCGGCAAGTAAATAAACATTATCTAATGCCAAATCAACAGGAAGTAACTTACTATCACCTGACGTTACTTCAGTTAAAATAATATTGCCTTGCTGTAAGCCTGATTCTGTAAAAGAACTTACATCTGAAGTTACTTCTATCTCGCCATCGCCAGTTCCTGAAATAACATCTAATGACAACCAATCAACATCTGTACTTGCAATCCATTCATTAGTTTCACTGGTTATAGTGATAGTTTGCGAAGGAATACTTACATCACCATAAGTGCCGTTAAACTTAACTTTTTCTCTATCAACAGTTAAATTCCATATCAATAATGAAACATCTATATCATGAGAGGCAAATTTACTAGCATCGTCATTACTTGTTGATAAACGTATTACGGTTGTATACGTATCTGCAAGCAAAAATTGAGCATTAATAACATCAAGAAAAATAGTCGCGGAAGTATCGGTAACATTTTCAGCGCGATACTCCAACCAAGGAACTGGATCATTTTCTGGTGCGAAACCAACTAATAAACCATCACCGATGAAATCCACCTCGATGGCAATGGTGCTTGTAGACTCTTGCAGAAACTCATTACTAAAATTTGCTTCACTAACATCAGCAGAAATAGAAAAAACAGTTTTATCTTCTGAGCTACCACACGCTTGTAACATAATAGCGGTGACAATAAGCATTACTTTATAGAGCTGGCGCATTTGTTCCTTCATTACAATTCCTAAAGCTGGCATTTAAGTGATTTTTATTATGTGCTTGCTTACCAAAGTTAGCATAATCTATTAAACGATAAAACTATTGAGTCTCTAAAAAGGCAAATACAGTCCCAAAGGCCTGCTCTTGATATTGCTTCAAGCCTGTATCACGAAAATCAATATCAATTTGACTTTTTGACAATTCCTTTTTAATAAAACTACCAGCAAGAATTTCAACTTGAAGATCTTTTATCAATTGAATAGCAGCTTCCACCTTAAAGCCTATAGGACCGCCAGCAAATTTCCCCTTTAATGCTCGCCCCTTAATTAAAACATGAGTGACGCCATAATCTTCCATTAACTTTGCAAAAGTAAACTGAAAATGTTGTACTTGCTCGGCATCACCAGCATTATCTAAACTCACTTTTTGAACTCTTGTATGAGGAATATCATACAAATTATTTTCTTTTGACATAATGCAAATAATTGCTTCATTGCCTTTTATTTCAACGCCACATGCTTTCATAGAAAACTCTCATTACGATTAATTGCCGTTATTATAACTAAATAGTAAAAATAAGAAAATGGAAGTCACATTAACTTAGCGTTATCATTAATAAAATAACAACTTTAAAAATTTATGAGCCAAATTAATGAAAAAAATCTGTATAGTGACTGGCGGCAGTTCAGGAATAGGTTTAAGCATAGTAAAGCTATTATTGGAAAATGATTACCATGTTTTTAATTTAGACTTATCTCCTTCAGGTTTTGGTGAATTTTGCCAATGTGATGTCACCGATGTTGTTCAAGTCTCTAACATCATAAATAAAATCAGCAAAAAAAAAGCAATTGATGTGCTTGTTTCTAATGCTGGCATTCATTTTTCTGCCAATATAGAAAACACTTCAGAAGATGACTTAGACAAGGTATTTAATATCAACGTTAAAGGTGCTTATGCTGCTGTAAAAGCGGTATTGCCAAGTATGAAAAGCAATAAAAATGGCGCCATTATTTTAATGTCTTCCGATCAAGCGCTAATCGCTAAGCACAACTCCTTTGCATATAACTTAAGTAAAGCTGCCATAGCTTCAATGGCAAAAACAACCGCCTTAGATTATGCTGCTTTTAACATTCGTGCTAATGCCGTTTGCCCTGGCACAATAGAAACGCCTTTATATCATCAAGCTATTGATAATTACTGTCAAAAATCAGGAGCAAACAAAGCAGAAATACATAAAGAAGAAAAAAATTTACAACCATTAAAGCGTTTAGGTCAACCGGAAGAAGTTGCAGAATTAGTGTTATTTTTAGCATCCGATAAGGCTAAATTTATTACTGGGAGTTTGCAGGTTATTGATGGTGGTTACACTGCGCAATAACATGAAGATCATTGATCCCCATATACATCTTTTTAACCTTGAACAAGGTGATTATCATTGGTTACAAGTTGGCAATGCACCTTTATGGCCTGATAAAGCATTGATCAATAAAACTTATGTAGAAAATGATTTAGTACTTAAGCCACCTTTGGAGCTAGCAGGTTTTGTTCATATTGAAGCTGGCTTTGACAATAACCGTCCCTGGAGAGAGCTTGCGGCGTTAGAGGATGGCTGCAACAGTCATTTTCGGGCTATAGCAAGCACCGATTTAACGGCATCGAGCCAAACCTTTGAACAAAATATAGAAAAGTTAGCCAAGCTGCACTCATTTATCGGTGTTCGTCATATATTAGATGAACATGCTTTGACCTTACTGACCAACAAACAGGTATTGAGTAACTTTAAAAAACTGAATGATTTAGCTAGTGAAATGGATCAAAGTTTGATCTTTGAAGCACAACTATCACTTACCGAGCATGCGCCTGTTAATGGTCTTTGTGAAGTAATTTGCGCCAATCCAGATATATCTTTCATTATCAGTCATGCCGGTTTTCCGCCCGCAGATATCCAAACAATTGAATGGCAGCGATGGCAGAATAATTTGGTTAAGCTTTCTCTATTTCCTCATGTGGCAATAAAATGTTCAGGCTGGGAAATGACCAATAGAAATTACCAAGCGGATTGGCTTAATGAGAGCTTCAGCTGTGTAATTAAAGCTTTTGGTGCAAAAAGAATGATGTTAGCCAGCAATTTCCCATTATGTTTATTTAGCAAGAATAGCTATCAGAATTATTGGCAATTCATCATCGCCAGTAACTTTTTTCAAGCTTTAGCCGAACAAGAAAAAAGCGCTTTGTCTTATGACAATGCGCTTCATTATTATTTCAAATAATTGGCCAGAGCAACTATTCCTATTACTTAATCACTACATGAGGAGATTTTTTAACTACGGCATCGTTTAACTCAATACCTATGCCCGGCTCTTCGGTCACCTGAAAAAAGCCATCAACAGGCTGTGGATCTTGTAAACATAGTTCACGGTTCCATTCTTTTATCGCATAAGTGTGATGTTCATGAATTAAAAAGTTAGGGATCGCTGTTTCTAAATGCAGTGATGCTGCTGTTGCCACAGGGCCGCCGCACACATGCGCCTGTACACGAATATCATATACGTCAGCATAATCACACACTTTTTTCGCCTCAGTAAAACCACCACACAAACCAACATCTGGCTGTAATACATCAATACTTTGCGCTTCAAAATAAGGTCGAACATCCCAACGATGATACAAACGCTCACCACCCGCAATAGGTACATTAACTCTATCAGATACTTTTTTATGTACCGCTGAATTTAAATAATTAACAGGCTCTTCATACATCATGCAGCCTACTTCTTCGACAATTGCGCCCATTTGAATAGCCGAAGCGGCGCCCATCAATGAGTGAGATTCAAAGATAATATCCACATCTTCACCAACGGCATCACGTATGGCGCGCAATCTATTGCCAAACAAACGCATTTGCGGTTTAGTGAATAACTTGGTTCGATCAAACGAAGAACTGCCATCTTTATTGTAAACTATTGGATCAACCTTAACCGCATCATAACCTTCACTTACCGCTTTTAATGCCGCCTGAGCATATTCTTCAGGCTCAATTAATTTGTTAATTTCACTATCCCAATCAAACTGCAATTGGCTAGCGTAAGTACGTAATTTATCATTTACTTTACCGCCCAACAATTGATAAACAGGCACTCCTAATGCTTTTGCTTTGATATCCCAAAGTGCGGTATCTATAGCGCTCATCGCTGAATACAATACAGGACCGCCACCTAGTCCCCAAAAGCTTTCTCTTAGCATGCGTGACCACAATAATTCAGTATTAAATGGGTTAAAACCGATTAAAACCGCTTCAGATATTTCTTTTAACATTGCCGCAGCAGCACTGTGCCCCCAGTCATACGCAAGACCTGCTTCGCCAACACCACTAATACCTTCATCGGTGTGAATGCGAACAAAAACTGGATTCCAAGCCGGGCGCTTCGGGCAGTGAATATCAAATACTTCAATATGGGTAACTTTCATTTTTATCTCTTTATATTAAATTCTTTGTCTCTATTTCAAATAAATACAATTCTTACTCTTTAGTAACAGTTCAGCTTTAAGTTGTATGGTACTAGTTAAAGAAAAAAGCACTGAGTTGATGAGTGCAATGAGTACTTTTGGCGTATAAATTGGACAATACAACTACAAGCTTAAGTGTTATGTGGCAAAGTCTGGGTACTGCCTGTACACGCGGCGTACCATCGCTGGCCAAGCAGTTTCACCACCTGTTTTTCCCGTATGAACAATATTGGCTTGTGCTTTTATGCCATCAACAATACTTTGTGGCGCATAAATAGGCTCCATTCCTGTCGCCATCACTTGTAGTTGCACCTGACAAGCACGTGTTAAATCATACATATGCATAAAGGCATCACCAATAGTTTTACCCATTGTTAGTGCGCCATGGTTACGTAAAAGCATAAAGTTGGTATTGCCTAAATCATTTTGTAATCGTAATTTTTCTTCAGCATTAACCGCTAAACCTTCGTAATCATGGTAACTCATAGAAGCAAGTGCGAACATTGAATACTGACTTAATGGTAATAAGCCCTCCTTAAGGCTTGCTACAGCAATAGTTTCATTTGTGTGAACGTGCATGGCGCAAATGTCATCATGACGCACTTCATGCACGGCGCTATGAATAGTAAATCCTGCTGGATTAATTTCAAACTGACTGTCTTTATCGATAATGTTGCCGTCAATATCAATTTTTACAAGGTTAGATGCTGTAACTTCTTCAAAGGCTAAACCAAAAGCATTGATTAAAATATGTTCGGTGTCAGGAATACGGGCTGAAATATGAGTATGGATAAGATCATCCCAACCATGTATCACCATTAAACGGTAACAAGCTGCTAAATCAACGCGAATTTTCCACTCTTGTGCAGAAACTTTATTTTTCAAATTAATCAGGGGAATTTCAAACATTTCATTTCCAATGCATTTCTATAATATGAATAAATTCTACCTGAGCTAGCACCGTGGATAAAGAAAGAGTTATGATAAATTATCATTTCAAATAAAACTCATTCAAAATAGTGCCATTCAAATGTGTATTTTATTCTTCGCCATCAAACAACACCCAAAATACCCAGTGATCATTTGTGCAAATCGTGATGAATTTCATCAAAGGCCAACACAAGCGATGCACTGGTGGCCTAAAAAAAAGAATCAAAATACAATATTAGCCGGCAAAGATTTACAAGCAGGTGGCACTTGGCTTGGCTTAAATGAACAAGGTCGATTTAGCGCCTTAACCAATTTTCGCCAGCCACAACTTTTTGACCAAAACAAACAATCTCGTGGTGACTTAGTTTTACAAGCTTTAGAACAAAGCCAAGATAAAGTAGTAACGCTGTTGGAAAAATCTGCACATAATTATAACGGCTTTAATTTAGTTTTTGGTCAACTAAACAATTTAGCTTGTTTTGACAGCGTTTCAAAAACACAGCAAATATTAACCTCTGGTTTTCACAGCTTATGTAATGGCGCTCTCGACGATATTTGGCCCAAAATGGCGCTGGGGCAAAACCAACTAACCGATGCTATTAGCACTTTTGGAAAGGAGTTATTAGATGTTGAGGAGTTATTTAACTTGATGCGAAACAGTCAACAAGCACAAATACAACAATTACCTAAAACAGGCGTGCCATTAGATTGGGAACAGCTACTGAGTTCTATTTTCATCATTTCGCCAGAATACGGCACCCGCACCACCAATATAATTACTCAAGATAACGAGGGAAACATATCTGTGTATGATCGAAGTTATGATGCCAAAGGTAAATGCACGCAAGAACAATGCTTTTCAATAACGCCAACGACCATATAATCATTCATTGAAAGTGGCAAAACAAAAAAAACATGTCAAAAGCACTACATCTTATCAAAACTGACCATTTTTTAGTTTTATTAAAATTACCGGATATTACAACAGATCGGTAACCACCTGAAAAAAAACAACATTTCTAATGGCACTTTCTTTGCTATATCTAATTCATAGTTAACAATAATTCAATGGTTATAAAAGGAAAGTAGTATGAATCACGATGAAGATAAAGTAACAAACCAAGAAGAAAGCCACAACGAAGACACTGCTCAAAATGACAGCGTCAATGAAGAGCAATCATATCAACAACAGTCAGTTGAAGAACCATCTTCTACCGAGCAACATCAAAAAGAAAGTGTTAATGATGCCGACACAGAAAAAACCTGGCACAATAAAAATGCAATAAAACGCGGCATTGCTATGTTAGGTTACGGGTTTTTAGCTGGCTTTGTTCGTTTGGGCATTACATTGATTGCCATTTTTCAATTTCTCTCTTTATTATTTTCTGAAAAACCCAATCAGCCTTTAGTAAAGTTTGGCCAAAATTTGAATACATATCAATATCAAATCAACCAATTCTTAACTGTAAATTCTGAAATGTATCCATTCCCTTTTGCGGACTGGCCTGATTCAGCACCTAAATAACCTAAGTTAGGCTTAACAGTAAAAAAACTAAAGCATTTCTCTGACAATAGCAGCAAGTAACATCATAAACACCAATATCCAAGTTATTTTACTAAACTTTGCTTGCTGCTTATCACTCATCGGTTTACCAAATCGCTCTCCTAAAATCACCATTAGCGCAACCACACCAAAAACACAGGCGAGAATAATCAATAAAGTCATATTTTTCCTTGAAAAATTTTACAATTGCTAGAAATACATTAACATAGCATACAAGCTTTAATTACTATTTATTACTCGTACTTTTATGACTCATGCAGATGACTTTTATCAAAAACGTCGATTCATCATTCGGCTTGGCAAAGCCCTTCACAAGTTAGGCTCTACTGCATATCGTTTAGAAGATAATTTGCTTTCAATTGCCCATTTTTTAGATATTCGCGCTTCATTTATTATTACACCTACTGCACTCACTTTTATCTTGTCTGATGACGAAGATGATCAGCAATACAATCATTTAGTACGTGTTACACCTGGGGAAATAGATCTTGGTTCATTAGCGCGTATTGATGAGTTAGTAGACGAGCTGATCAATGGAGAGCGAACATTAACCGAGGCAATTGAGCGCTTAAAAGAAGTCGATGCAAAACCACCTCCATATGGTGTATTATTAACATTTATGGCTTTTGGTGCCTCAAGTGGCGCCTTTGCTATGTTAATGCATACCAGTTGGCATGATGTTTTTTGGTCTACTATATTAGGCTTTGTTGTTTTTCTATTTGTTATGTGGGCAGAGCGCTCACGCCGCGTAACTGAAATGCTAGAGCCAATGGCAGCACTAACAACGTCATTACTTGCCTCTTTCATTTCGGTATTCGATCCTAGTATCAATATTCCCATGGTTATTCTTTCAAGTATTATCGCCTTTATTCCAGGGTTATCTTTAACAGTAGGTTTGTCTGAATTAGCCGCTCGGCATTTAATGTCTGGTACTGCTCGCATCATGGACAGTATCATGGTGTTATTTAAACTTTATTTTGGTGCAGTTTTAGGCATGGCTTTAGGAAAACTAATTTGGGGTGATGTGAATTTTATACCACCGGAAACCATGCCAGTTTGGACTTCATGGCTTGCAGTAACTACACTCTCCATTTCTCTGGTTATTTTATTCAAAGTGCGTTTAAAAGATGCGCCTTGGGGCATGATTGCAGGTTACATTTCTTTTAGTGTTAGCATTTGGGCGAGCAATTATTTAGGTGTCGCTTTAGGAGCCTTTGTAGGTGCTTTTGCCCTAGGTGTTTACAGTAATTTATTCTCACGTATTATGAATTTACCCTCCTCCATAGTGCGTTTATTAGGTTTAGTTGTTTTAGTCCCTGGTAGTAAAGTTTATATTGGGCTAAACAGTTTAGTTTCAGGGGAGAAAATGTTAGCTGTGACTGATCTAGGATCTCAAACCTTTCTTATTTTTATGTCTTTAGTTGCCGGTATAATTTTTTCAAATGTTGCCATGCCTCATAGAAAAACACTTTAGTGATAACAAGTAATAATGAAAAAAACATCAATAAAAAAAGCAAATACTAAAAACTCCACTTATCATCATGGTGACTTACAAAGCAGTTTGCTTGCAACCGCAACAGCAATGATTTCTGAACAAGGTATTGAAGCCTTATCGTTGAGAAAACTTGCTGAACGTATAGGTGTATCTCGCACAGCCGCATATCACCACTTTAAAGATAAAAATGATTTGCTTTCTGCTATAGCTGCACAAGGTTTTATTTCATGGCAAGCACAAGCTGAGCAAATCTTTAATGATAAAAAATTAACCGACAAGGAAAAGTATCATGCCTTTGTTCACTTTTATGTACGCTTTGCGACCCAGAATGCAGCGATTTACAAATTAATGTTTGGCAGTACACTTTGGAAAAATGAGGGAGAGAAGCCAAATAGTTCACAAACACTTATCGATGCCGCATACCCTAGTTTCCAATATCAAGTTGAAATGACCGAGGCATGGCAACAAAAGGGCATCCTACCAAAGTCACAAAAATCACTACGTTTAGCGCAAGTGACGTGGGCAACCCTGCATGGCATAGCACAACTCGTTATTGATGGAATTTATGCTGATGCCAGCCAAATTGATGAAATGTGTCAATGCGCTGTCGATTTATTTATCTCACAAAAAAGCACTCAGTAAAACACTAAAATTAGCATTCTGCCTCAAAAATTTAGCCAGTCACCTCAATCACACTTGTAAACACAATGTAAATTGTTTATAAATTTTTAGTTACACTGAAAAATGTAAATAGATGTTTCCCTAACTAGAATTCTAACTAAATTCTTCGTAACATCCATCAACCATATTTTTCATCGTTACTTGTCCACTTTATACAAAGTGAACATGTACATTGAATATTCAAAATATAAAACAGTGAGAGATAGTAAATGAAAGCAATTATTGCAAGCGCAGTCTGTTCTTCTTTGCTATTACTAAGTGGCTGTAGCAACAGCGACAAAAGTAATACAAAAGCACAAAGCAGTGTAGAAGCCCCACAAAAAACGGTTTTAGCATCAGGAATTGAGCAAGCAAACATGGACGAAAGTGTTCGACCACAAGATAATTTTTATCGCTACATTAATGGTGGCTGGATTAACAGCAATGAAATTCCAAGTGATAAAACATCTATTGGATCATTTTATGATTTATATGACCAATCAGTAAAAGATGTAAAAGCTATTATTGAAGATCTCGCTAAAACTGAAGATTTGAAAGCAGGCTCTGACGAGCAAAAAGTAGCTGATTTATTTCGATCTTTTATGAATACAGAAGCAAGAGACAGCTTAGGTACCGCTCCTATTCAAAATATTTTCATTGCTATTAATCAACTCCAAGACAAAGACGGTTTAGCCAAATTTTTTGGCTTCTACTCAACGGTTGGTATTTCTAACCCTTTAGGAATCTACATTGATATTGATGAAAAAATTTCAACAAGTTACGCTCCATATATTACTCAGAGTGGTTTAAACCTACCCGATAGAGATTACTACTTTAATGATGCAGAGCGGTTTGTAAATTTACGTGCTGGCTACCTTGCCCACATTGAAAAGATGCTTAATTTAGCCAATTTACCTAACGCGAAAGAATCAGCTAAAAATATTATGGCGTTAGAAACTAAGTTAGCAAACCATCATTGGACACGTGTTGAAAGGCGTGACAGTGAAAAAAGTTATAATAAATTTTCTACTAATGATTTAAACAACTTAACGGATAAATTTAACTGGCAGGCATTTTTAACCGCTGAGGGTATTAATGAACAGAAAGATATTATTATTCGTCAACCTAGCTTTATCGAAGGTTTTGGTAAAGTATTTGATGAAACCTCTTTAGCCACTTGGCAGCAATATTTAACATTTAACACCTTAAATGCTTTTTCAAGTTATTTAACAACAGATTTGGATAATGAAAACTTTGACTTCTTCTCAAAGCAGTTAAGTGGGCGTAATGAACAGAGACCACAGTGGAAACGTGGTGTTAGTGTTGTGAATAGAAATTTAGGGGAAGTTATTGGTAAAGTTTATGTTGCCCGTCACTTTGAACCTGCTGCCAAATCACGCATGAGTGAACTTGTTGAAAACTTACGAAATGCTTATGGCACAAGCATTGATGATTTAGCATGGATGTCAGAAGATACTAAGAAAGCAGCACATGTAAAGCTTGCCTCTTTCACACCTAAAATTGGATACCCTGATCAATGGGAAGATTATACAAAGCTTTCTATCAAAGCCGATGATCTGGTTGGTAATCTCATTCGTGCACGTAGGATATCTAGTGAAAAAGAAATTGCCAAACTAGGTGGTCCCATTCAAAAATGGGAATGGCATATGACACCACAAACGGTTAATGCCTATTACAATCCGCCAGCCAACGAAATTGTTTTCCCTGCGGCTATTTTACAGGCCCCGTTTTTTAATATGGAGGCAGATGACGCGGTAAACTACGGTGGTATCGGCGCTGTTATTGGCCATGAAATGGGTCATGGGTTTGATGATCAAGGCAGTAAATATGACGCTGAAGGTAACTTACGTAACTGGTGGACAGAGCAAGATCTAAAAGAGTTTTCCACACGTACTAAAGCACTCGTGGAGCAATATTCGGGTTATCAAGTACTTGAAGACTTAAACCTTAATGGTGAATTAACATTAGGCGAAAACATTGGTGACTTATCAGGTGTTACTATTGCCTATAAAGCTTATATAGCCTCTTTAAACGGCACAGAAGCCCCTGTAATTGACGGATTAACAGGCGATCAGCGTTTCTTCATGGGCTACGCACAAGTTTGGCGTGGAAAAGTTGTTGAAAAATCGATGCGTAACCGTGTAGCGACAGACCCACATTCACCCGGTGAATTCCGTGTTTTAGGTATTTTATCTAACTTTGATAAATTCTATGAAACATTTGATGTTAAAGAAGGTGATGCTATGTATATAGCACCTGAGAAACGCGTTAAAATTTGGTAATAAAAAGATCTACCCTACACAGTAAAATATAAAAAAAGCAGCTTAGGCTGCTTTTTTGATCTAGATCATTTAATTTGCCACTCGTTATTGATAATCACTCTCATTTGCATTAGTATACAAGTATTGATTTAAACTTTTCTGGTATCGCATATGTACGTCTGTATTTGTCACGGTGTAACTGACACTCAAATTGAAACGGCAGTAGACAATGGCGCTCACACGATGAAGCAATTAAGCAACGAGCTTAAGGTTGGCTCACAATGTGGAAAATGCTGCCAATGCAGTAAACGCGTTCTAAACAATAAACTTATGCAGATTGCAGAAGCTGAGCCTTGTGTGGCTTAACTCATCATTGATTGTAAATAATTTTCTAAACCAGCATTAGTGATCAAATATTGCTGCGCTTCAATCCAGTCAATTTGCTCTTCAACATTCTCTAATAAGTCTTCTGCGCAATCTCTACTAATATAGTCTTTCTGCTGTTCACAAGCTGCTATTAACTCTTGCAAAACAGCGCGAGAGCCATGCTCTAAATCTATATTTGCTTGCAACATTTCAATTGTATTTTCTCCGATATGTAACCGTCCTAAATCCTGTAGATTAGGCAGACCCTCTAAGAAAAGAATTCGTTCTATCAAGTCATCTGCTTGCTTCATTTTTTCAATTGAGATTTTATAATCAGCCTTATTTAACTTATCCAATCCCCAGTTTTTATACATTCGCGCATGTAAAAAGTATTGATTGATACCGACTAATTCAACTGCTAACGCCTTGTTCAGCAATGTAATAATATTTTTATTACCCTTCATAATGAAATTCCTCTGCCAGCTTAAGCGCCTAAATGATTACCCATATGTGATTGGATATAATTGTTCAAACCTATTTTATCAATTAGCCCCAACTGTTTTTCAAGCCAATATACATGATCTTCTTCGGTATCTTCCAAAAGTTTTTCTAATATCGCCCTACTTTGATAATCATTTTCTGCTTCACATAACTCAATACTGGCTTTTAATGCTGCTACAACTTCCATTTCTAAAATAAGATCATTTTTTAACATTGACGGTACATCATCGCCAATAAGTAAATCTCGACGATCTGTTAAATTAGGGGTGCCTTCAAGAAATAAAATACGCTTTATTAATGCATCAGCATGAGTAAGCTCTTCTTGCATTTCATGATCAAGTTGCTCAAATAATTTATCTAATCCCCAATCTTGATACATACGCGAATGAGTGAAATATTGATCAACCGCTGCAAGTTCGTTGTGTAATAAACCATTGAGACTCGCAATAACTTTACTATTACCTTTCATCTTCTACTCCAAAATTAAACTATACAATTTTAAGGGTAGTTGAAAAATTTGGCTTAGTATGGTTTTTTTAGCCATCTAAACCCCTAAAGCTTGCTAATTATTTATTCTCAACGTAGAATTAAGGCTTGAAGCTAGGGAATGGGGTGTAGTAACAATTTAATGTTATGAGTCCTCAACTGTACCCGCAACTGTAAATCGTTCTTTTATTTCAATATAAAGTTATAAAACGATAAGTCAGATACTTAGTTTTTCAGCATTAGATTACCAATAAACTTTAAACATTTCGCGTGCGGGAAAACACCAACAAACTATGTCAATACAACTACACGTTGATCAGCTCAATTGGCAGATTAACAACAAAGTCATTCTCAATAATATCTCCTTTGATGTGAGTCAAGGCGAAGTGATCGGCATTATCGGCCCAAATGGCGCAGGTAAAACGAGTTTATTGCGTTGTATTACTAATCAACAAAAAAACACTAAAACTGCAGTACTTTCTGGGGCTATTCATCTTAAAAATAAAATAATCAGCCATTATAGCGCTAAAGAGCTAGCACAGCATTTTGCACATGTTACCCAAAAAGCAGAGGCCATTTTTTCATTAACGGTTGTCGACATAGTTAAAATGGGTTTATTACCGCATAAAGGGTTATTTGCCATGAACGATGATCATGACAAACAACAAATAAAACTAGCACTAAACAAAGTGGGTTTATCCCACACGGAAAAAATGGACTATAACCAGCTTTCTGGTGGTGAGCAGCAACGTGTGTTAATTGCTCGTGCATTAGTACAAAAAGCACAAATCCTTATTCTAGATGAACCAACAAATCACCTTGATGTTTATTATCAACATCAAATATTAAACCTTATTAGCCAGTTAAGTATTACCGTAATTATGACAGTGCATGATCTTAATTTGGCCAGTCAATATTGCCAGCGGTTATTACTGTTAGAACAAGGACAATTAATTGCCGACGGCAGACCAGCAGAGGTATTAACGGAAAATCAATTAAGCAAAGTATTTAGACTACCTTGCTTAGTAGAACAAGATGCTTTGCATCAAAAGCCTCGGGTATTTTTCTCTCTTCCACGAACGCAAGCAATAAAATTAGATGGTAGAAGTAAACATGAATAAATTGTTTTTTACCCTCATAGCTTTATTGCTTTTTACACTAGTATCTTCAATAGCAGGTTTAACTTTTGGACCGGCAGAGTTAAGTAACACTCAAGTATTTCAATGTTTAGTTGGCAGTTGTTCAGATCAAATAAGCCAAGTGGTCATTTGGCAAGTTCGCGTTCCACGAGTTTTAGTAGCCTTGGCTGCAGGAATGGGCTTGGCTATTGCCGGTGCTATTTTGCAAAATACTACGCGTAACCCGTTAGCCGATCCCTACTTATTTGGCATCGTTTCAGGTGCAGGCTTAGGGGCTACCATCGCCAACATTTCTTTAGGCGAAAAACTGGAAATTGCACTACCCCTTGCGGCGTTTCTCGGCGCGTTATTGGCTATTACTATAGTGCTTATTATTGCCAAAGTATTACAACGCATGGAGCAACTACTGCTTACAGGGGTTGCGGTATCTTTCATGCTAGCGGCTATTACCCAGTTCATTCTTTACTTTGGTGAGCCTTTTGCCACTAACCGCGTTATTTTTTGGTTAATGGGCAGTTTATCTCGTGTTGAAATGAGTAATTTCTACGTAATTGCCAGTGTGTTACTCATTACTATTTTCATCATTACCGCACTACATCGCCAAATTGATGCGCTACTACTTGGTGATGAAAGTGCGGCAAGTTTAGGTGTAAATGTTGATAAGTTAAGATTACTCATGCTTGGGCTTTGTGCTGCGTTAACGGCAACTATCGTTGCTTATTGCGGTGGCATAGGCTTTGTAGGTTTGATGATCCCTCATATAGTTCGGCAAGTTATCGGCGTAACCACACTTAAACTGGTCATTGGTAGCGCTTTAATTGGCGGTAGTTTTTTAATTTGGGTAGACATTATTGCCCGCTCAGCTTTAGCCAATGCAGAGATTCCTATCGGTATAATTACTTCCGCTTTAGGCAGTATATTCTTCTTATTTATTATGGTTAAAACGAGAAATATTAATTAGCAGAAACAATACTCATAACCCGTTGTAAAAACAAAGTGATTAAAACTATGACTGATAAAAATTCAAAACATAAAAAACGTATGCAAGCCGTAAAAGAAAAAGTTGACCAACGTATAGACGATGCCCAAGAAGAGCGGGGCTTACTAATTGTTATTACAGGTAATGGCAAAGGCAAGTCTACTTCTGGTTTTGGCACTATTGCCCGCGCTGTTGGTCATGGTTTAAATGCCGCCGTTGTACAATACATAAAAGGAACTTGGGCTTGTGGAGAACGATCTTTACTTGAAAATGCGGGCGTAAGTTTTGATGTAATGGCAACAGGGTTTACTTGGAACACACAAGATAAAACACAAGATATTGCGGCAGCACAGAAAGTTTGGCAACGCAGTAAAACGCTTTTAAACGATAAAAATGTCGATGTACTTTTACTTGATGAATTAACTTACATGCTTGCCTATAAATATATTGATTTGGATGAGGTTATTAACGCATTGAAAAATCGCCCTAAAGATCAGCATGTAATAATTACAGGTAGAGGGTGTCACCGAGCTATTATTGATTTGGCCGATACGGTGAGTGAAGTGCAATCTATCAAGCATGCTTTTGATAGCGGTATAAAAGCTCAAAAAGGCATCGATTGGTAAGCGAGAAAAACATGAGACAAATATCTAAATATTTAATTTTGCTAGTATTTCTTAATATTAACTTTGCTAGCACTGCTGACGCAGCTATTGAACAGAAACCTAGCATCATAGCGCTTGCGCCACATATAGTAGAGATGCTTTATGACATAGGTGCAGGCGAACAAATTATTGCCACTACCGATTTTTCTGACTACCCAGAGCAAGCAAAAGAGATCCCTATTATTGGTAATTACTTGCGCCTGCAACTTGAAAAAATAATAGCCTTACAACCTGATTTCATTATCGCTTGGAAAAGTGGAAATCCGAGTGACGACCTTGCTAGATTAAAGCAATTAGGTTTCAATATCATATATTCAGATCCTAGTAGCTTTGAAGATATTGCCACCGAGATGCGCGAGTTTGGTCAATTAACTGGACATACAAATCAAGCAGAAAAACAAGCTCAGAAGCTTTTAAGTGACCTTGAGATAATTACAAAGCAATACCGAGATAAAACACCAATCACTGTATTTTACGAGTTATGGTCAAGACCCTTAACCACAGTTGCCAAAGGCAGTTGGCCTCAACAATTCTTAAATGTTTGCCAAGCAAAAAACCCATTTGAACAAGTAACTATACCCTATCCTCAGGTTAATATAGAAAAAGTATTACAAGCACCAATTCAATTAATTATCCAGCCACTATCAATAAACCAAAGTGATAGAGAAGGTTTCAACTGGCAAGATTGGCCCGTTATTCCAGCCGTTAAATATAAGCAATTAATTCAACCAGACGCCGATGCAATGCATCGAATGACTATGCGTAGCTTAAAAGAATTAAAATTACTATGTGCTGATATTGATAAAACTAGGGAGTTCGTTAAAAAATCCTTATGAAAAATCCGTTAGCGTTGTTATACCAAGGCAGGCATAGCAACACTAATATTTACCCTTAACTAAATTACTCAAACATGAGTTAGTTAAGACTATTTTCAGGTGTTTGCGCTTGTAAGGAACAAGTGATATCAATTCGATATGATTGCAAATGAAACGGGAAGTAGGTGTAAAACCTACACTGCCCCCGCAACGGTAATAAGTTTGATTATTAACTCAATATTAAAACTTTAAGTCCGGAGACCGGCCTGAATTAACCTTATACCATTATAGTAATCTGGTATTCCATCAAATATTCACGGAGGGTGATTACTTTGATGTTAATAATTAAGATAAAACATGAAAAGAACTATTATAGCTTTAGCCATTGCTGGTTTGATAACGCCAACATTAACCTTCGCAAACCAAGAAGAAAACAAAGCCGAAAAATACGTTGACGAAACTGAAACCGTTATTGTCACGGCCAACCGTACATCGCAAAGCAGTACTGATTTACTTAGCAGTGTAAAAGTGATCAGCCGAGTAGATATTGATTTATCCTCTGCTGGCTCTGTTGCAGAATTACTTAATGACGTTAATGGCTTACAAATGTCACAAAGTGGTGGTGCTGGTCAAACAACATCAATATTTAGTCGGGGTACAAACTCGGGTCACACGTTAGTTATTATTGATGGCCAACGTATTAGCTCTGCGACATTAGGTGAAACCGCTTTTTCAAATCTCGCTGTTGAACAAATTGAACGTATTGAAGTCATTAAAGGTCCTAGAGCGGCATTATGGGGCTCAGATGCTATTGGTGGTGTTATCCAAATATTCACCCGTAGGTTAGCTCCTGGTGAAATAGCTGCTGATTTAGGTTTTGGTAATATGAATCAAAAACAACTAACCGTTAGTGGCGCAGTAGGGCATGGTGACGGTAGCAGTACTTTCACTGCGGCAACAAAATCTAGTGAAGGTTATGATGTTTTTCAAGGTGCTGAAGACGATGATGACGGCTATAACCGTGAAAACTTATCCTTAGTTGGCCAACAAGGCATCAATGAACACTGGCAATTGAATTGGTTAGCAAAATACAATCAAGGTGAAAGTGATTACGATAATGCCTTTGGCGGGGCAAATAAGAGCTCTTTTGAAAACAAACAATGGCAACTATCTGCAAGCCAGATTGATGGAGATTGGAACCAAGATTTATTTATTGGCCAACAACAAAATGAGAGTCGAACATTTGGTAATGGCATCCCTGAAAAAGAAGGTGACACTTTTAAAACTACACGACTACAAGCAAGCTGGTTAGGTGGTTTACAATTAACAAATCAATTAAGTACTAACTTGGGTTTTGATTTAATTGATGAAGAGGTTGATGCGATAACGTCCTATGAAATCACTCAACGAGATATTAAAGCAGCATTTACTCGTTTAGCTTTTGACAACAACAGCATTATTTTAGATGGTGCTTTGCGTTTTGATGATATTGAAGGCGTTGATAGTGAAGTCACTTACAATCTAAGTGCTGGTTTTCGTTTTGCACAAAATTCATTAGTTAGCTTAAGTATTGGTAGTGGCTTTAAAGCACCCAGTTTTAATGATTTGTATTATCCTGAAGGGCAATATTCTTATGGGAATCCAGATTTAGTTGCCGAAACATCAAATAGCATAGAGTTGCTACTTAAAAGTCAATATGAGGACGTAGATCTTGAGTTAAGTATCTACAGTACAGAAGTTGACAATTTAATTGAATGGCAGCCAGACGAAAACTACGCATATCATCCAATTAACGTAAATAAAGCCGAAATTAATGGCGCAGAATTTACACTTTCATCGGAATTTTTAGCACTAAACCATCAGGTTCAATTAAGCTATTTAGATGCTAAAGACAGCAAGACCAAAGAACCTTTGATACGTCGTGCTAAGCACACCGCAAGTTATCAAGTTAGCCAAACTTGGGATAAGCTAAATTTACTGGCGAGTATAAACTACCAAGGTGAACGTGAAGATAGTGAATGGCCAGGCACAGTGACACTGCCAAGCCATACATTAGTTAATGCTAGTGCTGCTTACCAAATTACAATTGATTGGTCTGTAGCGTTAAAAGTGAACAATTTGTTTGATAAAGATTATGTCACTAACAATAACTACAATGGTCAACCTGCTCAATATTTACTGACGGTAAGTTACCGTAACTAGTTTTAATCACTTATTAGCGGCAGTTTTTCACCTGTTAAACTGCCTCGATACATTTCATATTCCGTACCAACATTCGATTTTTCAATAAGCAAAATTTCGCCATACTTACCTCGCTTAATACTCGAATCAATGGCAATCACTCGACCTTGATAACGTGTTTCAATTTGCTGTTGTGAAGTGTGACCAACCACTAAATGTTTAACATCAAAGTGTTGCAATAACATATCAATTTCTTCGGATGTAGCACCATTATCTTTTGGCTTGGAGTCTTTTGACTTATCACCTTTTGATTTAGGATCTTTTTTGCGATCTTTAGCAAAATAACCACGATACCAAATCGGACCATTTTTGCGATGTAAATATTCGCCTAAACCATGACGGGGTTGGGCTAGCTCAGCTTTAACTAAGTTAGTTTTAAAAACACTGTTTATCTCTTCAAGACTATGATTATTCATAGCTAAACTAGGATGAAAACCACCATGAGTAAACAGCATATCATTTACTTTTACTAATACAGGTTTACTGCGAAGCCAATCACCCAATATAGTATTTTTACTAAAAAATTTCTCGAAAGATCTATTGAGTTGCTTCGCCGTCTCAACGTATTTTGCATGTAAATACCGTAAATCGCCATTTAATATCATCACTTCGTGATTTGCTAGCGTAAGGTGTATTTTACCACCCGCTTGCTCTGCTTGACGCTCTAGATCATACAAAAACCATAAAATTTCAGTGACTTTATCGCCGCGGTCAAAAATATCGCCGGTAATAACAAAATGGCCATTACCAAAGGCCCAATTTTTTTGTTCATCAATAATGTGATTATTAGTGAGTAGTTCTATCATTAAGTCATATTGACCATGAAAGTCACTTAGTGCAGCGACATTAAAATCACCATTATATTCTAAAACATTAGTTTCTAAACTGGTTATGCTATGTACTTTTGCGGGTAAATCACAAGCTGACATTTTTAGTGGAAAACTTATGGCTTCTATCTGCTTATTAACGACCTCACCTTGGCAAAGCCAAAAAGCTGATAATTGGCTTTCACCCTCAACAAATATGTATGGCCCGTCACTTACAGGCGCTATAGGTTCTTTTTCACCTACAGTATCACTCTGCTCTGTCGGAAGATGTTCAGATGTTGGAAGAACTGTACAACCTGATAGTGCAACAGAGATAATAGCCAAAATAATATTGCGAATTAACATGAATGCCTTTTGTGAATTAAATTGAGTTAAAAAGAATTGAAAAAACTTCACATCCTTGTGGAGTTACCTATTGGGTTAATTGGCGCTATCCATCGCGCCCTAATTTCCACTTCCTTGTGGTTTAACATATCTTTTTCTGTGGAGGAGTTAGAATTTAAATTCAGCGCCTAAGTAAACAAAACGACCTACGCTGCTACCATAACCACTATAATAGTGTCCTTTTTCATCTAAGCTATAATCACCTCGATTATCAAAGATATTATTTACACCACCGAACAAACGCATTTCACCGTCTTTAGGTAGTTCCATAGTATAAGATGCTGATAAGCTATGTTTAATGTATGAACCAAGCTCATTAAAGGCTAGTGCTTCTGGGTTTGCTATACAGCCTTCAGCTTCTGGATCTGCAGCAGCACAATTTTCATCATTAGAGGCCATATCATCAAGCCAATCTGCTTTGGTATCTTTATTAACATTGATTGGTCCTTTGTATTTTGTGCTCCAACGAATACGCCATTCATCTTTATACCAAGTTACTGAAGCAGTGCCTTGAGTTTCAAAAATTTCCTCTTCATAGTCACCTACATTATCAGTAGTTTCTGGGCCATCTGGCGACTGTACTGTTTTCTCCCAGTCAATAACATGGGTCCAATCAGTTTTAAACTTAATGCTGCCAAATTGTTCAAAATCATAGACATACTCAACAGCCAAATCAACACCACTAGTGCTAATTTCATCAACATTATAGTTACGTTGCATAACTTGAATTAACGCACCATCTTCATCACGTTTCAAATCATTACAAAAAGCGTTACTACCACCTTTTTCATCCCACGCTAAAGAAGAATCGTAACAATAACGCATAATGTCTTCATTTGAGTAACTTGAAAGCGCATCAGCAATAGCAATATCATAATAATCAATGGCTATACGTAAGCCTTGAATAGATGATGGGGCTAAAGTAACACCAAAAGTGAAGGTATCAGCCGTTTCTTCTTTTAGGTCTTCATTACCAACACTTGGAGAGTAATTGTTGTCACTTTCATCAAACTCACCATCTAATTCAATTTGTGCAGCAATTGCTGGCTCTTTACGACAGTTATCATGACCTTCATCTGTTGATGTAGCGGTAGTTCCGTAACAAATATCACTTAATGAATCATAATCTCCCGCAGGTGGAGATAATAAATCATCAATAGATGGGGCGCGTTGCGCTCTTGCCCAGTTTGCGCGGACCGCATAACCGTCAACCACTTCCCAAATTATGCCAGTTTTATAACTTTGCATTAGCCCTGAAGATTCCCAGCTATAATCAGCTAGTCGAACTGAGACTTCTGCCGTTAAACTTTTAGCTGCTGTAACATCTCTTAAAAGTGGGAATGCCGCTTCACCAAATATTTCAGCTACCTTAACTTCACCAGAGTACTCAGGTACATAGTTAAAACTGATACCACCTTCTGTTGCACCGCCACCTGTTTTTATATCTTGAGAGTCTTTACGCCACTCAAAACCAAAAGCAGATGCCACAGGGCCTGCCGGCATTTCAAATAAATCACCGGCAATATAGCCAGTTACCGTTAACTGCTCAACAGTTGAATCAATAGTAGGATTTACGCGAATATAATTTGCAACGTCAGGTGTTATAGAGCCTTCACCAAATAAATTCATTGGTAAACAACCATTTGCTCTAGCATCAGCATCAGCACATTGTATGGTTACACCATCTTCAGCATATTCAGCATCTAATGCATAAGCTGCATTAATAGTGCTAATTTCGTTACCACGAATTTGCTCTTGCTTAAAGCGACCATAGCCTACAGAAATATCCCAATCCCATGCATCATCAAACATAACGCCTTGTAAACCAGCCCAGCTACGAATAGTATTACGCGTATTATCTGTATAAATATTGCCTACTTCAGCAAAATTCCTATCCCATTTAATAGTGCTACCACCACCATCGGCGATTTCTGCAGGTACATAAGGGTTATCACGAGAAATTTTCCCCGTGATAACTTCCCCAAATTCACCAGTAGCGGCATCAAAAGTAATCACTTTATCGCTTTCATCTTCACTCTCTGGAGATTTTGTATTAAATGACTTATTTAAACTATGTTGAATTTGACCATAAAAATTAATATTATCTGTTAACTCAAAATCAATCTTAATAGCCGTGTTTAATCCTTCATCTGGTACTTTAAGCATAACAAACTGATCTGTGTCTATTCCGTACTGCTCTTCAACCCAGTCGTTACGTAATGTTTGCCCTTCATACCAAAAACCACCAACACTGCTTGAACCTTCATGGAAAACTCCGCCTGGTATTGCATCATTTAAACCGCGCCAATCATTTCTTGTAATATCACGCATACACTGACCATCTTTTGGTTCTACAGAGGTAATCATTGCATTACACATTCTTTCGTCATCATAAAAATGAGACTCTTGTTGCTGGGCACGTTTACGGTCTTCGTAGGTTAAACCATATTGCTTATCATAGGTTGAACTCATGTACATATAACCACGGCCATCAGCAAATTCAGTACCATAGTTTAAATCTAAGGTAAATTCTTCAGCACCACCTTCTGTACTTGAACCTCCACGTGCTTTAAAGGCAAAACCTTCTTTACCTTGTTGTGTGATAATGTTTACCACTCCAGCAATAGCATCAGAGCCATATGCGGCGGAAGCACCACCAGTAATAACTTCAACTTTTTTAACCATACCGGTAGGAATAGTCGATAAACTGACAGAGTTACTACTGTGACTGTTTGATACAACACGACGGCCATCAATAAGGGTTAGCGTTCGACTAGCGCCCAATTCACGTAAACTTATGGTTGAAAGACCCGTGGCCGTAATATTAGATTGGGTATTGGTATTACTACTGCTTTCTGAAATTTGTGGTAACTCATCAATTAAAATTTCAGATAATGAACCTAAACCAGTATCCTCAATCGCTTCATAATCCATCGTAGCTAACGGAGTTGCAACACTAAAACTATCACGACGTAAGCGTGAGCCTGTCACAGTGATTTTTTCATCTACCTTAGCTTCATTTTTTTCGTTTACCGGCGCTGTTTCAGTAGCGAGTTTGGCTATTTCATTCTCTGCTGCAAATACTTGCGGTGCGATGGCACTTGTTGTTAACACCGCGTATAAAGCAGTGTGTATTGCGATGCTAAGTGGCTTCTTATTCATCTTTATCTCTCTTTGTAATGTTTCAAGGAAGTTCTAGTTTTTTATTTTGTTATTATTTTTTCTAGATACTTTTTATAAAACTAAAGCGACAACTACAATCTACGGCAGGTAATTTATATATCTATTTAATATCTATTTTGACAATAACCCTAAATAACAACAACCTAACAGGAGGAGTTTAACTTTACTGAGTAGAGTTTATATCCGTAATTAAAAGAATTAATGAAATATTACGATAGGTTTGTTAGCATCAAAGCTCTTTTTTACTTACTTAAAAACAATAAAAACGTTGATATCAGAAATAAAAACATCTCGCTCATTCAAACTTGGTCATTGTCAGGTAACACCTGATGACTTTAGCATTCAGTTTGAAGGGCAAGAAAAACAATCACTGCAACCAAAGTTTATCGAGGTCTTAAACTATTTAGCTAAGCACCATCCGCGCGTGATCCCAAGAGAAGAGTTAATAGAAAACATTTGGGGCCCAGATAGCTTTGTCGGTGAAAAAAGCCTAACTAATGCCATTTGGCATTTGCGCAAGAGTTTAACAAGTGCAACGTCTGAAACAGAAATAATAGAAACTATCCGAAAAGCAGGTTATCGATTATTAGTAACGCCTCAGTGGTTGCAGCCAGAGACAAGCTTAACCGACACTTCAAAACTAACACAGCCTCACCATAAAAGGTTTAACACGCCATTTATTTATGCTACTGCCTGCTTATTAATTGCGCTAGTCCTTGCTTTTTTTTACCAAGATATGTTAATTAATGAGCCAGAAAAAATTAGCCAAATTACCAATCATCCTGGCAGTGAATTATTTCCAGCTGCTTCTCCTGATGGTCGATATATAGCTTACAGACAAGTAAGTACTAACAAACCCGAAAACCTTTTTATGAAGGACACTTTGCAACCACAACTACCAGCAAAGCAGCTAACTTTTGATACGGCAACTGAAGGCCATAGTGTTTGGAGTAATGATGGACAACACCTTTATTTTTCCCGCAAAGACAAAAGCAAAAAATATTGTAAATATATTCAATTAAAAGTTACTAGCCGCCAAGAAAAAGAGCTAGCAAACTGCCCTCTTAATGGCGGCTATTACTATGTTGATATATCAAGCGATGATAAAACTCTGGCCGTTTACGACAACTCTAAAGAGGCTGATGAATCAGGTATCTATTTTTTAGATTTAACTCAGTTAGAAAATGAAACATTGCTGCAAAGTAAGCGTTTTTCTTGTGCTAATAATTGTGGTTATAAAGACCGAGATATGGCTTTTTCACCCGATGGAAAAACCCTTGCCGTTAGCCGCCGGTATAATCGGCGATTTAGTGAAAATATTTACCTTGTAAATTTATCAAATCAAGAGACCACACAGCTAACTTTTGGCGAAGAAGATATTGTAGGCATGTCATGGCACCCAGATGGCAACAAAATTGTTTATGCCACTATACGTGCAGGAAATCGTCGTGGCTTTATCTTGAACATTAAAGAAAAAACCTCTCAAGAATTGCATTTAGCTGGTTTTAGTTATCCAAGTTTTGCCAGTAAAAGCAAGCAACTCTTTTATCAGCATCGCATAGAGAATGACGATATTGCAAGCTTAGAGTTAAATAACCCCATTGCTAGTAGCCCCTTCCCGGTAATACAGTCTCGCTTTAATCATTTTTCTCCTGATTATAATGAAGCGCACGATCGCTTTGCCTATATTTCTAATGAATCTGGTTTTAATGAATTATGGTCAGCTAAGCCTGACGGAAGTGCACGTAAGCAGTTGACTCAGTTAAAGCAAGATATTCGTTTCCCCAAGTGGTCTCGTGATGGCACTCAAATAGCTTTTCTATCGTCACTTGGTGAAAGTAAAGGCGACAGTATTTATATTTATTCATTAAAAAACCAGAAACTGACTGTACTAAATAGCCCTTTTTCCCAACATAATCGACCAAGTTGGAGTTGGGATGGTAGTAAAATTATTTCCGCTATTTATGGCAAAGACTTTACCGATATTTTCAGTATTGATATTGCAAGTGGCAAGACAGAGCGTTTAACCTTTGATGGTGGACGTTATGGCGTGATGACCTCTGAAAAAACCATGTTATACACTACGTTAAAGAGGGGATTATGGCAAAAAAGCATTACCCATGCAGACACTAAACAAGCGCCAACAGAGATTGTTGACAGTAAAGACTTTACTACGCTTTATGCTTGGAGTTATGACAAAAAGGGTGTCTATTTTCATAAAGAGTTGAACGACCACGATCAATTTATTTTCTTCGACTTTAACAAGCAAACTAATCTACCTTTAGTACGCTTGCCCTTACTATCTTTTTCAGGTTCAAGTTCCCTTGCTTTCATTAGCAGCCAAGATAAGCTTTTCTATACTCGCTCAAGTTTTCCTCAAACAGATATTAAAATGCTAGCTAATTCACCCTTATTAAATTAATGGAAAATTGGCTAGCATAAACACTAAGCTACCGAACAAGTCACTTAAGAGAACAACCTATTTCATATTATTTTCTTGGCAAATAACGATCATCTGCTCATTATATTGACGCATATAAGTAACTACTTTTTTCCGTTCCTGCCTTTGTTCTTCTGAAGTTAAAACATCTCCTGTTTCAGCGCTATATTTTTTTCCACAAAGCTCTACCATCGTTTGGTAATCACTGGCTTTAACACCAGGTATACTCATGCTTCTACCTGAGGTTACTAGCAAACGGTAATCTTTATTTTCCCTAGCGAAGGCGATTGCCTTAGTTAAATCATCTGACTCAGTTTTTTCTATCGTAATTGACGTTGACTTATCTTCATTTAAATTAACTGTGTTTGAGCTTGTTGTATAAGAACAACTAGTACTTAATAATACCGATAACATTAAGAGAGCAAACTTCATAATTAATAATTCCTTTCTAAAACTTCCTCTTATGAAAGAGGAAATATTTTATATTTTTTTACTTTAGCTAAAAACCAAACACGCCAAGGTAGTACAAAGATAAACAATAACAACCAAGACATACTACCCGAGGATTTCGTTGCAGGCTTGTCTGGTACTGGTTCAGGCTCTGGTATTGGTTCCGGCTCTGGCTTTGCTTCAACCGTGATATTTACTACAAATACTTCACTACTAATTCCCTCCTTATTAGCCGTCACATTTACTGAAAGCAAGCCGATAAAGTCACTGTTTGGTAAAACAGTTTCACCCGAGAATGTATAATTATCGCCATTTTGAATTGTGATTGAATCAGCTGCCTCACATGCATAAGTAAACTGCGAACTTGCTAACGCTATACTCTCACCTTGGGTAAGAGATAAGGTTGATTGACTTATAACAGTGATATCCGTAGAACTCAGCGCTTTATCTATACTAAAGGCTCCGTTATTAATCGCGAAAAAAATGTTATTTGTGCAAACAAGTTTTATTCTAGCCTGAGATGTATTGATTTCACTAGCACAAAAAGAGTCGATAGATATATCTGCATTACCATTATTAGCCACACCACTAGCCAAGCTTATATCAAAGTTTTCACCACCATCTTTAGATAACAAAACATCAACCGCAGCACAATTAATTGGCGATGCATCAGTTCCTCCGACTTGCCAAATAATATTATTGCTACTCGCAGTCCAAACATCATCTAACATAGGAGAAGATAGAGAGAATGCTTGTCCGGTGTCAACAACATCGAGTTTTACTTCATCAAAACTAACTCCGCCCTCATTATCAAATACCATTAAGCGGAAGTTTAACTCTCTGTTAGTAGTGGGTAATGATTCACCAATACTGTTGGTATTATTTAAGGTATCAGATAATGTTGGAAAAAACCTATTCGCATCACTGCTGGGTAAAAAAGCTCGAAATAAGGGGCGGTTACCATCATCAATCATATCCTCAGCAGATGAACTTTTATTACCTAAATCAAACTGTTGCCAACTATAGTCTAAATTAACGCTGTCTAGGTCTTCTGCGCTACCTGATAATTTAAAAGGCGTTCTCGCCGGAATAATATAATCTAAACCTGCATCAACATTGGCAGTATTATTAGTTGTGCCAGAGGCAATACCACAAGTATTTCCAATACCATTCTCAATATAATCATTTATTTCATCTATCGAGCCTGCATGAAAAAATGCATCCGAATGAAATTGTAAGTCTTGGTCACCGCAAATGCCGGCATAGCCCATAATAGTAGAACCACTTCCTACTTCATAAGCTGATGCTGCTGCCCTGTTTCCTAAACAGGCTTCAGCAGTACCATTAAAGGTATGATCTGCACCAAATTGATGCCCTATTTCATGAGCGACATAATCAATATAAAAAGCATCATTGGCTGGATTAGTAGAGCCTGTTACCCCATCACCTTTATAGAGTGAATCACAAACGCCGCCAAGTACGGCTAAACCACCACCTTCTGTGTTTACTACATGACCTATATCATAATGATCACTACCAATAATACCGTCAATAACACTGGTATTTACATCACCATCGTCGCTAGTATTAGAGAAAGGATCGGCGTTAGCATCGGTAAAAATTAATAAATCATTATTTTCTACAAGCTCTAACTTTATTGCTAAGTCACGCTGATAAACTTGATTTAAACGATTAACTAAAGTGATAATTTCTGCCATAGCACTATCAACCGTGCCACCATTAAACGCGGTATATTCTGCAGCCGCAGAAATGGCTATTCGATAGGTTTTCATAGTGCTACTTACAGCGCTAATTTTAGCTGTTTTAGCTTTATCCTTTTGTGAATCTGCAACAATCGAGAGCGGCTGCGCTATTCGTTTTGGTGAGTGAAATTTATGAGTTAGCTTATTTGTCTGTTCATTGGGTAACTGACTCTCTTGACTAAAATAGCTTTTATATTTGCTATTGAGTTCATTAAAAACTCTTTTTACTTTCTGTTGCTGCTTAACTTCTTCTTGAATATAAACGCTTTCAGGCTCGATAAAAACACGTTCACCATTATGGTAGAACATGCCATGAAAACCGTTAGGGGTAATATCAAAACGACCCGTTTGATTTGGATTATCAATAGATACCCCCAAAAATGTTCGGATGTTTGGATATTTACTGGCAAGTTCATCTGCCATGATATTTTCAGGTATTAGTTTAAAGTTGACTAACTTTCCATTGGGTAAAGGGAGCGCAATGACTATAGATTGTGGTGCGCTAAGTAATATGATACGCAATTCACTGATATTTGTAGACAATATATTCGTATCAACATTTCTGTTAAACAGGCTTTTAGGCTCTGCCTGCAACACATGCGAAAACAGTACTAGGAAACTACAAAATAAAAATTTGTTCACCGGATTCATATTAACCATCTCATTATAAAAGACCTATACACCAAACAGATTATATCTATATTAATAAGATTTGCGATAGTACAATAAAAAACCACTGACAATGCAGTGGTTTTTGTTTCAATTTTTTGTTTCAATTTTTTGCTACAATAACGTACAGGTAGCAAAATAAATTAGCTCGAAGGCGACGATTGCACTTCTACCACTTCATCATTACTTTGCTGTTTCACTTTCAATTATCTCTTTTCCAAACATCATTTGTTTTATAAAATTAATAAAACGTCTAATGATTATTCGAAGATCTTCAAGGATTAGATAAAGGCTTGGGATAAATACTAAGGTAACAATTGTTGCAAACAATACCCCAAATGAAAGTGATACTGCCATAGGAATAACAATTTGAGCCTGAGCACTTGTTTCAAAAAAGATAATAGGTACCAGGCCAATGAAGGTCGTTAACGATGTCAATAAAATAGCTCTAAAACGCTTGGTACCGGCGTGTATAACCGCATCTTTCAAACGCTCGCCACGTCTTCTGGCATTATTAACATAATCAACCATAACCAAAGAGTCATTAACTGCTACCCCTGCTGCGGCTAATATACCAAATACAGACAACACACTTAAATCCATACCTAAGAATAAGTGACCAAAAACAGCCCCTATGATACCAAAAGGTATTACCGTCATAATCATAGCTGCTTGAGAGTACGATTTAAGCGGAATAGCGAGTAATGAGAAAATCACCATAAAAGAAATAAGTGCATCTCGAATTTGTTCCGCAACGCCATCCATTTCTTCTTGAATACTTCCCGACAATTCACTTTTAACTTGCGGGTATTCTCTTAACAGCTTAGGAATATAATTATCTCGAATATCTTTTGCTACCTCAAAAGGCTCTACCTGCTCAGCATCAACACTCGCCCAAACATTAATGGTACGGTTACCATTTTCACGACGAATACGGGTAACACCATCTGTTAAAGAGATTTCAGCAAGCTCAGATAAAGGCAACTCTGCACCATTTGGCGCTTGGATCATCACATCATCAACATGACCTACACTGCTACGTTGTTCAAGTGGGTAACGCACCATCACTTTGATTTCTTCACTGTCGCGTAAAATGCGCTGTGCTTCTAGCCCATAAAAACTATAACTTACTTGTGATGCCACTTCTGCTAATGATAATCCCAGGCTATGCGCTAAAGGTTTCAATTTAAGCTGTACTTCCTTAGCACTGGTTTGACGAGAATCATTAACATCACCAACTCCTTTAAGTGAGTTAAGCTTAGTTTTTAGCGCCTTTGCTGCCGCTAATAACTGAGCGTCGTCTTGGCTCTCTAACCTAAAAGCAACATCACCATCATCACGACCACCGCCAAAGAAGTTATCACTAATAGTTAAAGATTTTACTCCCGGGTAGTTTGGAATAGCTTGACGCCATAAATCTGCTAGTTCAAAAGTATTAATAGGTCTATCTTTGGGGATAACCAATTTAACCATCACTTGACCACTAGTTCTGCTACGTAAATCAACTTGCATATCAGAAATCATTGAGCGACCATATTTCGCTTTCACTTCTTGGTCTACTTTATAAAGAGTACTCTCAATGTTAAGTAGGTTCTTTAAGGTGGCATTTTCTGAGGCATCAATGTTCATTTCAATACTAACACGCGGAAAATCGTGAGGGATTTTAGGTTGACCAACGTAACGAACAAAACCACCCGAGAACAAACCAACGCTTAGCATCATTAAACTTACAAAAAACATTAAAACCGCATAACGATACTCAAGAAAAATCTTCAGTGCCGGCTTATATTTATTATCAATAAAACTTTTTAGCTTTTTATCAATCCACGCACGCAGTTTATCAAGTGGATTTCTTGGGTTAAACTTTTTAACTTTCATTTTAACTAAATGCGCTGGCAAAATTAATTTTGATTCAATCAAAGAAAAAATCAAACACAAAATGACCACAGCACCAATAGCTTTACTAAAGGCTGCCGATGGCCCTTCGCCAAACATGAAAGGTACAAATACCGCAATAGTAGTTAACACTCCAAAAGTGGCCGGCATAGCTACCCTTTTAACGCCTCGAATAACATTGTCGGTTGTATGGCCATGCTCTTCAATTTCATCATGAGCACTTTCCCCCATGACAATGGCATCATCAACAACAATACCTAGCACTAAAATAAAAGCGAATAGACTAATAACGTTGATGGTGACATCAATGAGTTCTGTCGGCATAAATAGCAAGGTGCCTAAGAAACAGACGGGTAAACCCATCATCACCCAAAAAGCTAAACGAACACGTAAGAATAATGCCAACATTAAAAAGACCAATACTGCGCCGCTTTTCATATTATCAAGCATCATGTTTAAGCGACCTTCAAGGTAATAAGTAAGGTCTACCCAAGTTTCTAATTTCACTCCTTGTGGTAATTCTGCTGATTTTTCTTTCACATAAGCTTTCAGAATATCAGCTACATCAGTAATACTTTGATTATCGGCAGCGCCTATAAAAAAGGTTACTGAATTTTTGCCATTAAATTTGGAATATTGAAGACCCTCTTGAAGGCCATCAAGAATGGTAGCGATATCACCTAACAAAATTTTGGTGCCATCTTCTAATGTTACTACAGGAATTTGTTCAAATTCATGACCACGATAAGCTTGGTTTTCTACTCGTAAATTAATGTAACCATTTTCAGCTCGAATTTGACCTGCAGACATAT